>ENA-ORBV01001390-ORBV01001390.1-microbial-mat-metagenome-genome-assembly--contig:-NODE-1390-length-53977-cov-10.052412_pt1 | contig 53977 bp, 48 predicted proteins | sample MGYA00237777_ERZ505514 | MGnify/ENA primary metagenome ERZ505514 (study PRJEB26160, sample SAMN06269048) | microbial mat metagenome | isolation source: Oligotrophic lake microbial mat | place... | reverse complement strand
ATCTTCAGCCGCCTGGTGGTGGGCTGGTTGATCGCCGATCGCGAGGACGCCGAACTGGCCGAGCAACTCATCGCCGACTCGGTCGCGCGTCACGATGTGGAGCCCGGCGTGCTCACGCTGCACGCGGACCGCGGCACCAGCATGCGCTCCAAACCGGTGGCCGCGCTGCTGATCGATCTGGACATCACCAAGAGCCACAGCCGGCCTTACGTCTCGGACGACAACCCGTACTCTGAGGCGCAATTCAAGACGCTGAAGTACCGGCCGGACTTCCCGGCGCGCTTCGGCTGCATCGAGGACGCCCGGGCCCACTGCCAAGCCTTCTTCGCTTGGTACAACGCCGACCACCGGCACTCGGGCATCGGCTACATGACGCCGCACAGCGTTCACCACGGTCAGGCCGAGCAGCTGCGCGGCATCCGCCAAGCCACGCTGGATGACGCATTTCGCGCCACCCCGAACCGCTTCAAGGGGCGTCGCCCTCAACCCCACCCGCTGCCCACGGCAGCGTGGATCAACCCGCCACCGTCGGAGGTCCTCAGCCCGAAATCAACACAGCCTTGCGCAGTAAATTCATAACGAATGGTGGCGCAAAGTCATTGACACATTCCGGACGAGCAACACGACGGCCATCAACTTCATCGAGTTCATGCTTTTCCTCTGGTGTTGGACGCAGAACCTTGACGCCCAAGGGGCGTGGCTCAGTCCGGCAGTCAATTGAATCACAGGCCCTTGGCTTTCGTCGCGTCGTTGCCAAAGAGTTCGGCCGACCGTGCGCGGTGGCCGGTGGCTCGAAATTGAACAAGGTCATGATGCTGCGGCACATGGCAAGACATGCGGCTTGGGTCTTGAGGGCGTGCATCGCCAGCCTCGGGCCTGACGCTCAGGCCTTGGGGCTGGGTTTGCGGATGATGGTGCGCTGGAACCAGGCCTCGTTCATGCGGCCCAGAAAGTCCGGGTCGATGCTGTAGCCCGACTTGTCCCCGATCACCGCCTCGCTGCCGCAACGTGGGCACAGCGCGGTGCCGGCACTGGCCGCGTCAGGGTTGTCGAAGCTGCTGAAGTCCAGGCCCGACCAGGCCAGGATTTCGGTGGGCGGGAAGATCTGCATGCAACAGAAACAGCCGCAGGTCACGCTGCTTTCGATTTCGGCCTGGTTGCTGTTGGCGTGTTTTGCAGCGGCGAGCAGATTGGACATGGTGGTGGGGGCATTTGGGTTGTTGTGTGGGGCCAGGCGTTCGCATCCCGTGGCGGACGTCCGGTGCCTATATGCGCGAACTGAGCGACAGAACCTTGCAGCCCATCACCCGAGACACTTTTTGCGGCGACGACCGAGGCTTCGCCATCATCGTAGGTTCGTGCCAGGTTGATCCTTCTGACGAACCCGCAGATCAGCACGATGGACCAGCTTCTTGCACCCCGGCCGCCGGGGAAAGCCCGGATGTTCAGGGCTCCAGGAAGGCCGGCGTGCCTTGGTGATAGAACAGCTGCCAAGAGGCTGGACCAGGAGCCCTCAGCCACACCGAAGAGCGCAAGGCGTGATGCTGCAGCGTGCCGTCCGCTGCCCGGTGGGCCGATTCGTAGGTCAGCAGGGCGCAGCCCTCGGCCAGCAGGTGTGCCGCAAAGTTGCGGGGCTCGACCTGGGGTTGAGTTTTCTGTGCACCAAGAAACTTCACGATGGTGTCCCGGTCGTAGCGCCGCCCGGAGCGCCCCACTTCGTGAAACTGGGGGTGAAGCAACTGCTCCAGACGCTGGCTGGAACAACGCACGCCGGGATGGTGCAGCTCAATTTCGAGGGCCTGCAACTCAACAAGCAGCGGCTGCATGGTGCAGGCGGGGTTCTGGGCGCTGCTCACGGCCGACATTCACATCTCAGTGCTGCGAGATACAAAATGCGCCGCGTGTGCCTACACAGATGAAGCCGGCACAACAGGCAACGCCATTCGGGTTGCAGGCCTCGCTGTCACGGATGCAGGCCGGTGCCTGGGTCTGGGTCTGGGTCTGGCGATTGGGGAAGGGCCGTTCGCTCTGGGGTGCAGGTGCCGGGCTGCTGGGGTTTTTGGGCTCCGCCTGCAGCAAAGGCCCAGAGCAAGAACCAAGAACAGCGGTCAGGGCCATGGCATTTGCCAGAACGAACCAGCGCGTCAAGGGCGAGCGTCTGGACCGGTGGGCCTGGTTTTGTCGGGTCTGGGTCATGGAAACCATGATATCGACTGGGCGGCAGTGGCCTGCTGCGCAGCGACACCGCGTCAAGAGCAGGCGAACTCAACCCGGCGTTGCCGAGCGATCGATCAAACCCCTGAGTTGTGCATCCACCGCGTGCTGACCCACGCGCAACAGATCGAAGGCGCCCGGCTCCAGTATCCAGTTCTGGATCAAGCCGTCCAGCAGCGCATGCAGTGCAAAAGCCATCTGCCGCGCGCCGGGCTCGGAAGCCACGACACCGCTGCTTTGCGCGCGCTTCAGCAGGCCTTCCAGCTGGTCCACGTGTTCGGTGCGCATCTGCAGATGGCGTTCGCGCACGGCCAGCAACTCATCGACGTACTCCACCTTCTGTGTGGCCACTTCGAACACGCGGCGCACCTGCGCGTCGTTGGCGACACGTTCGAAAACGCCCACCAGCAGTGTGCGCAGCATCACCAGGGGTTCGCCGCTTTCGTGGTCGGTCAGCAGCGTCGATGTTTTTTCGATGGGCATGCAGACACGCTGCATCATGGCGTTGAAGATGGCGGCCTTGTCGGCAAAGTGCCAGTACACGGCGCCGCGCGTTACGCCGGCCGCCAGCGCAATCGCCTGCAATGAGGTGCCGGACACGCCGTGCTGCTGGAACAGGATTTCTGCTGCGTCCAGGATGCGGCTGCGGGTGACGAGTGCTTCTTCCTTGGTGTTGCGGGCCATGGCTGGATCCTGTTCGAAGCGGCGCGCGCCTGCATCTGCTGCACCGCAATTTACATTCTAGGCTGTATGTATACTGCCTCGCCGACCGGGTCTACCCGGTGCCCACCCCGACTTTGCAGGTTGTCCAAGATGCCGACTCTTCAACCGATGTGTTCTATCTCGTGCCCATGCTTGAACACCCAAATCGTGCTGCGGACCTGGCTCGCCGCAACCGCGCTGGTGCTGCTTTCAGCCTGCAGCGGCAAAGAGGCCACACCGGCGGGCACCCCGGCCGGTGGCCCACCGCCGCCACCCAGCGTGGGCGTGTTGACGATGGCGCCGCAAGTGGTGGCGCTGCAAACCGAGCTGCCAGGCCGTGTCGAACCCCAGCGCACGGCGCAGGTGAGGGCACGTGTCAACGGCGTGGTCATGAAGCGCCAGTTTGCCGAAGGCAGCGTGGTCCGCGCCGGGCAGCCACTGTTCCTGATCGACCCTGCGCCCTACCAGGCCACGCTGGACGGCGCGGCGGCGCAACTGGCCCGTGCAGAAGCCGGGCTGGCGCAAGCCACGGCCACGGCCGAGCGATACAAACCGCTGGCCGAGGCCCGTGCCATCAGCCAGCAGGACTACGCCAACGCCGCTGCCGCGCAGCGCAGTGCGCAGGCCGACGTGGCCGCCGGCCGCGCGGCGGTGCAGAGCGCGCGCATCAACCTGGGGTATGCGCAGGTCACGGCACCCATCTCGGGCCGCATCGGCCGTGCGCTGGTCACCGAGGGTGCACTCGTCAGCGCGGCTGAAGCCACGCAACTGGCGCTGATCCAGCAGACCTCCACCGTTTACGTCAACTTCACGCAGTCCAGCGGCGAGGTGCTGGCTTTGCGCCGCGCGCTGGCCAACAACCAGTTGCGGCGCGTGGGCGGAGAAGCGGTGGCGGTGAACGTGGTGCTGGAGGACGGCAGCCCGCTGCCGCAGGCCGGCAAGCTGTTGTTCAGCGACCTGAGCGTGGACGCCACCACCGGCCAGGTCACGCTGCGGGCCGAGGTGCCCAACCCCGATGGCCTGATGCTGCCCGGCCAGTACGTGCGTGTGCGCCTGGCGCAGGCTGAACTGCCTGCAGGCTACCTGGTGCCGCAACAGGCCGTCACGCGCACGCAGCAGGGCGACAGCGTGCTGGTGGTGGGCGAAGGCAACCAGCCGGGCCCGCGCCCGGTGAAGATCCGTTCCGGCCAAGCCGGCCAGTGGGTCGTGACCGACGGATTGAAGGCGGGAGACCGAGTCATCGTCGACGGCTTCCAGAAAATGTTTGTGCCCGGTGCGCCGGTGACGCCGGTGCCTTGGCAAGCGCCCGGCGCGGCCGCAACTCCGCCTTCGCCAATGGCAGCGCCGGCTGCATCGGCCGCGGCATCCGCGCCCGCCGGCAAGTAAGCGGGGCCGCGTCACATGGCCCGCTTCTTCATCGACCGTCCCATCTTTGCGTGGGTGATCGCGCTGTTCATCCTGGTGCTGGGTGGTGTGTCCATCACGCAGCTGCCGGTGTCGCAGTACCCGCCTGTGGCGCCGCCGGCCATCGTCATCACGGCCATCTACCCGGGCGCCTCGGCGCAGACGTTGGAAGACAGCGTGCTGGCCGTCGTCGAACAAGAAATGAACGGCGCGCCCGGCCTGATCTACGTCGAGAGCGTGGCACAGGCCAACGGCAGCGGCACCATCACCCTGAGCTTCGCGCCCGGCACCAATGCCGATCTGGCGCAGGTAGAGGTGCAAAACCGCCTGGGCCGCGCCACGCCGCGCCTGCCCAGCGCCGTGCAGCAGCAGGGCGTGCGGGTGGACAAGGCGCGCTCCAACTTCTTGCTCTTCACCATCCTGTCGTCCACCAATCCGGCCTACGACCCCATCGCACTGGGCGACTACGCGGCGCGCAACGTGCTGCCTGAACTGCAGCGGTTACCCGGTGTGGGCCAGGCGCAGCTGTTCGGCACCGAGCGCGCCATGCGCATCTGGATCGACCCGGCCAAGCTGCTGGGCCTGAACCTGAGCAGCGCCGATGTGCTGGCCGCCGTGCGTGCGCAGAACGCGCAGGTGCCAGCCGGCAGCATCGGTGAACTGCCCAACATCGCGGGGCAGGGCATCGCCGCCACCGTGGTAGTGAGCGGTCAGCTCGGCACCGTGCAGCAGTTCGGCAATGTCGTGTTGCGTGCCAACACCGACGGCTCCACGGTGCGGCTGAAGGACGTGGCGCGCATTGAGCTGGGCGCACAGAGCTACGCCACCACGGCGCGCCTGAACGGCAAGCCGTCCACCGGCATTGGCGTGCAGTTGTCGCCCACGGGCAATGCGCTGGCCACGGCCGCAGCGGTGCGCGTCAAGATGGATGAGCTCAAGCGCTACTTCCCCGAGGGCATGAGCTACGCCATCCCTTACGACAGCTCGCGCTTCGTCAAGATCTCGATCACCGAAGTGGTCATCACACTGCTCGAGGCCGTGGCCCTGGTCTTCGTCGTGATGTACGTCTTCCTGCAAAATTTCCGCTACACGATCATCCCGACGATCGTGGTGCCGGTGGCGCTGCTGGGCACCTTTGGTGTGCTGCTGGCCTTGGGCTTTTCGATCAACGTGCTCACCATGTTCGGCATGGTGCTGGTGATCGGCATCGTGGTGGACGACGCCATCGTTGTCGTGGAAAACGTCGAGCGCATCATGAGCGAAGAAGGCCTGCCGCCGCTGCAGGCCACACGCAAGGCCATGGGCCAGATCTCGGGCGCCATCGTCGGCGTGACCGTGGTGCTGATCTCGGTGTTTGTGCCGCTCGCTTTCTTCGCTGGCTCGGTAGGCAACATCTACCGCCAGTTCTCGGTCGTCATGGTGGCCTCCATCGGTTTCAGTGCCTTCATGGCGCTGAGCCTGACGCCCGCCTTGTGCGCCACGCTGCTGAAGCCGGTGCAAGCCGGCCACCACCTGGAACGCAAGGGCTTCTTCGGTTGGTTCAACCGCGGCTTCAAGCGCACCAGCCAGGGCTATGAAAGCCTGGTCGCGCGCATGTTGCGCCAGGCGCTGCGTTATCTGGTGATCTACGCCGCCATCATCGGCGTCGTGGTCTGGGTCTACCTGCGCCTGCCCAGTTCTTTCCTGCCCGCCGAAGACCAGGGCAACATGATCGTCAACGTGCAACTGCCGCCGGGCGCCACACAAGAGCGCACCCGCGCCGTGATGGAACAGGTGGAAGCCTTCATCCTGAAGCAGCCTGAAGTGGAGAGCATGGTTGCCGTGCTGGGCTTCAGCTTCAGCGGCCAGGGCCAGAACGCGGCCTTGGCCTTTGTGACGCTCAAGGATTGGGATCAGCGCCGCAAGCCCGAGAACAGCGCGCAGGCGCTGGCCGGCCGAGCCTTTGGTGCGCTGATGGGCGTACGGGATGCCTTCATCTTTCCGCTCAGCCCGCCGCCAATCCCTGAACTGGGACAGGCGTCGGGCTTCAACTTCCGCCTGCAAGACCGCAGCGGCGCCGGCCACGACGCGCTGGTGGCCGCGCGCAACCAGCTGCTGGGCATGGCGTCACAGAGCAAGATCCTGGCGCAGGTGCGGCCCGACGGTCTGGAAGATGCACCGCAACTGCAGATCGACATCGACCGCGACAAGGCCGCCGCTCTGGGCGTGGACTTCGGCAGCATCAGCGCCAGCATCGGCACCGCGCTGGGTTCGGCCTACGTCAACGACTTTCCCAGCGCCGGCCGCCTGCAGCGCGTGGTGGTGCAGGCCGATGCGCCCGCCCGCATGCAGCCCGAAGACCTGCTGCGCCTGACGGCCAGCAACAACCGGGGCCAGCCGGTGCCGCTGTCGGCTTTTGCCAGCACACGCTGGGTGACTGGCGCGATGCAGACCGTGCGCTACAACGGCTACCCGGCCATGCGCATCGGTGGCGGCGCGGCCCCGGGCTACAGCACGGGCGATGCGATGGCCGAAATGGAACAGCTGGCGGCCAAATTGCCGGCGGGCTTCGGCTTTGAATGGACCGGCATCAGCCGCGAAGAAAAGATCGCCGGCAACCAGGCGCTGGTGCTGTACGGATTCGCCATCCTGGCTGTGTTCCTGTGCCTGGCCGCGCTGTACGAAAGCTGGAGCATCCCGTTCGCCGTCATCCTGGTGGTGCCGCTGGGGGTGCTGGGTGTCGTGCTGGCCACGCTGTTCCGGGGCTATGCCAATGACGTCTACTTCCAGGTGGGCCTGATCACCATCATCGGCCTGTCGGCCAAGAACGCGATCCTGATCATCGAGTTTGCCAAAGACCTGCAGGCGCAAGGCAAGAGCGCCATCGACGCGGCGCTCGAAGCGGCTCACATCCGTTTCCGGCCCATCCTGATGACCTCGCTGGCCTTCATCCTGGGCGTGATGCCGCTGTTCCTGGCCAGTGGCGCGGGCTCGGCCAGCCAGCGTGCCATTGGCACCGGCGTGGTGGGTGGCATGGTGACGGCGGTGTTGCTGTCGGTGCTGTTCGTGCCACTGTTCTTCGTGGTGGTGCGCCGATTCTTCAAACCCAGCGAAAGGCAGCGCTTGCACGACGCCCGCGAATCACCTTCCAGCAATGTCAACGTGCCCGTGGAGGACCGTTGAGATGGGTGCCCTGATGAAGTTCGAACCGATGTCCACACTGGCGGCCGCGGCGACGCCCGTGCTGGCGATGCTGCTGTCGGCTTGTTCGTTCATTCCCACCTACGAACGCCCGCCAGCACCCGTGGCCGCCACCTTTCCCGATGCGGCTGCCGCCCCAGGTGCTGGCACCGCCGCCGCCGACATGCCCTGGGCCGAGTTCATCACCGACGCCCGATTGCGGGTGCTGGTGGACACCGCGCTGAAGAACAACCGCGACCTGCGCATCGCCACGCTCAACGTCGAGCAGGTGAGGGCGCAGCTGGGTCTGGCGCGCGCCGACCTGCTGCCCACCGTGGGCGCCGGCATGGTGGCCAGCAGCACGCCCAGCGGCGGTGGCAACTTGCGCAGCACCAGCGCCGGCCTGACCGTCAGCAACTTCGAGCTGGACCTGTTCGGTCGTGTCAAGAGCTTGAGCCAGGCCGCTGCGGCACGCTACCTGGCCAGCGACGAAGGTCGGCGTGCGGCGCAGGTGGCGCTGATCGCCGCCGTGGCCAACGTCGAGCTGGCGCTGCGCGCCGACGACGAGCTGCTGCGCATCACCGAGCGCACGCTGGCTTCGCGCGAAGACGCGCTGAAGCTGGTGCGGGTGCGCTTTGACGGTGGCGTGTCGGCCGAACCTGAACTGCGCACTGCCGATTCCTTGCTGGCTGCCGCGCGCGCCAGTGTGGCGGCACTGCGCCGCCAACGTGCAGTGGACCAGAACGCGATGGTGCTGCTGTTGGGGCAGGGCGTGCCGGCGGACCTGCCGGCAGCTGCGCCGCTGGCCGAATCGGCCCTGCCCGCCGTGCCCGTGGGTCTGCCTTCCGAGGTGCTTTTGCAGCGCCCCGACATCCGGCAGGCCGAGCAGCAGCTGATGGCCGCCAACGCCAACATCGGCGCGGCGCGCGCGGCCTTTTTCCCGCGCATCACGCTGACGGGCAGCGCGGGTTTTGCCAGCTCCTCACTGTCCGGCCTGTTCGACAACACCGTGTACAGCTTCACCGGCCAGTTGCTGCAACCCCTGTTCGACGCCGGTCGCAACCAGGCCAATCTGGACGCGGCCAGGGCCGGCCGCGAGATTGCCGTGGCGCAGTACGAGAAGGCCATTCAGTCGGCCTTCCGCGAAGTGGCCGATGCGCTGGCCGGCCGTGCCACACTGGGTGAACAGCTGGCGGCGCAACAAGTGCAGGCCGATGCAGAAACGCGCCGGCTGGCTTTGGCGGATCTGCTGTTTCAGGGTGGCATCGCCAGTGCGCTCGACCGGCTGGACGCTGAACGTTCGGCGCTGGCCGCACGCCAGGCCGTGGTGCAGCTGCAGCTGGCGCAACAGCAAAACGCCGTGCTGCTGTACCGGGTGCTGGGCGGCGGGGCGGGGCCTGCAGCCGCGCGCTGAAGCTGGCCTGCCAGCGACGCGCAAGCCGGGGCAAGCCCCAAGCCCCGGCGGTCGGCCGCGACACCGTGCAACGCTGACAATGCGCAGCTTCGACGACTGCCACTGGAGCAAGACTTGGCCCTCAGCGACATCGAGATCGCGCAGCAAGCGCGTTTGCTGCGCATCACCGACCTGGCGCGCGACCGCCTGGGCATCGACGACGAGCACCTGGTGCCTTACGGCCACCACAAGGCCAAGATCGCGCTGCCCTACATCAACAGCCTGAAAGACAGGCCCGAGGGCAAGCTGATCCTGGTCACCGCCATCAGCCCCACGCCGGCCGGCGAAGGCAAGACCACCACCACGGTGGGCCTGGGTGACGCACTCAACCACATCGGCAAGAAGGCGGTGATCGCGCTGCGCGAGCCGTCGCTGGGCCCCGTGTTTGGCATGAAGGGCGGGGCGGCCGGCGGCGGTTACGCGCAGGTGGTGCCGATGGAGGACATCAACCTGCACTTCACGGGCGACTTCTCGGCCATCGCATTGGCCAACAACCTGCTGGCTGCTGCCATCGACAACCACGTGCACCACGGCAATGGGCTGGACATCGACGTGCGCCGCATCACTTGGAAGCGCGTGATGGACATGAACGACCGCGCGCTGCGTGACATCACCGTGGGCCTGGGCGGGCCCGGCAACGGCTACCCGCGGCAGGACGGTTTTGACATCGTGGTGGCGTCGGAAGTGATGGCCATCTTGTGCCTGGCTTCGTCACTGGCTGACCTGAAAGATCGCCTGGGGCGCATCGTGGTGGCGCAGACGCGAAGCCGCCAGCCAGTGCGCGCTGCCGACTTGAAAGTGCACGGTGCGATGACCGTGCTGCTGAAGGACGCGTTGGCGCCCAACCTGGTGCAGACGCTGGAAAACAACCCGGCCATCCTGCACGGCGGGCCCTTCGCCAACATCGCCCACGGCTGCAATTCGGTGCTGGCCACGCGCACGGCGCTGAAGCTGGCCGACTACGTGGTCACCGAAGCCGGTTTTGGCGCCGATCTGGGCGCCGAGAAGTTTGTCGACATCAAGTGCCGCATCTCGGGTCTGCGGCCGTCAGCCGCGGTGGTGGTGGCCACGGTGCGGGCCTTGAAGTACCACGGCGGCGTTGACCTGCCCGACCTGAACCGCGAAAACCTGCCCGCGCTGGAGAAGGGCCTGGCCAACCTGCAGCGCCATGTGCACAACGTGACGCAGCAGTTCGGCTTGCCCTGTGTGGTGGGCATCAACCACTTCGGTGCCGACACCGATGCAGAACACGCACTGCTGCGTGACAGGATCGGTGCCCAGGGTGTGCCGGTGGTGACTGCGCGCCATTGGGCCGAAGGTGGCCGCGGCGCCACCGACCTGGCGCACGAGGTGGTGCGCCTGGCCGATCAGCCCAGCCGCTTCCGATTTGTCTATGAAGACACCTTGTCTCTGTGGGACAAGATGCGCGCCGTGGCGCAGGACATCTACGGCGCGGCAGACGTCAGTGCACCTGCCGACGTGCGCGCGCGCATCCAGCAGTTGCAGGACGACGGTTACGGCCGCTACCCGGTGTGCGTGGCCAAGACGCAGTACAGCTTTTCCACCGACCCCAAACTGCGTGGCGCGCCCAGTGGGCACACCGTGAACGTGCGCGAGGTGCGCCTGGCGGCGGGTGCCGAGTTTGTGGTCATGGTCTGCGGCGACATCATGACCATGCCGGGATTGCCCAAGGTGCCTTCGTCCGAGCGCATCGACCTGGACGAACAAGGGCAGGTGGTCGGCCTGTCCTGACGCCCGAGGTCCGGCATGGCCAACAACACCGCACGCCTGTACCGCATCGAGGCGCTGATTCGCTCGCGCGGGCACGTCAGCTTCAAGACGTTGCTGGAAGAGCTGGAGGTTTCGCCCGCCACCTTGAAGCGCGACCTGGAGTACCTGCGCAGCCGCATGGGCGCGCCCATCGAGTACGACCGCGAGCTCAACGGCTACCGCTTCGGCGCCGACGTGAGTGCTGGCGGGCGGCAGGAACTGCCTGGCCTGTGGTTCAACGAATCCGAGCTGCATTCGTTGCTGACGGCGCAGCAACTTCTGGCCAGCGTTGACAACGACGGCCTGCTGAGTCGTCACCTGCAGCCTTTGCTGGAACGCATCCACCAGTTGCTGGGCAGCGGCGACGGCGTTGAAGCAGCCGACCGCCTGGTGCAGCGCATTCGCGTGGTCACGGCGCTGCGCAGGCCGGTGCCGAGTCGCTTTTTCGAGCGTGTGACCACGGCCTTGCTGCGGCGCCGGCGACTGCACCTGCGCTACCTGACCCGTGGCCGCGGTGAGGTGTCGGAACGCGATGTCTCACCGCAGCGGCTGGTTCACTACCGCAACACCTGGTATTTGGACGGCTGGTGTCACCGGGTGGATGCCTTGAGACGCTTTGCACTGGACGCGATTGAAGAAGCCGCCGTGCTGGACACCCGGGCCAAGGATCTGGCCATGAAACGTGTGCAGGCGGAGATGGACGCCGGCTATGGCATCTACGCCGGCGGGCGCCGCCAGTGGGCCGTGCTGGTGTTCAACCCCCAGGCCGCACAGTGGGCCAGCCGCGAAGAGTGGCACCCCGAGCAGACGGGCCGCTGGCTCAAAGACGGCAGCTACGAGATGAAGCTGCCGTACGTCGATGCGACAGAGCTGCTGATGGATGTGCTGCGGCAGGGCGATCAGGTGCGGGTGGTTTCTCCGGCGACCTTGGTCGCGGAGGTGCAGGCCAGGCTAGAGGCTGCTGGGCGCCTGTACACCGCATGATGCTGTTCGTGGCCTTTATTTGACATAATACACATTGTGCACTATCTTCAATATGTGCTGAAGCACAAAAACGGCGTAGCTTGGTGCTGGATCCTGTCCTTGCAGGCGGACTGATACGGCCCGCCTCTGTCGGATTGTTCGCTGAGACTGACGATGACCCCACGCGCTCGGCGAGACGAGTCGGCCGCGAACAGCACCTGCACAGCCCGCAGCCGCGCAAGGCTGACTGCGATCAGACGCTGTTAGTAGCCAGCGGCAAGTCGTCGCTGTCGTCGTCAAGCTCCACGCTCGGCGCTTTGGCGCCCGAGGGTGCGGGCCGGTCCAGGGGGCGGCACAGGTGTCTGTTCAGCTGGCCCAGGCGTTCGGACTTTTCAATCGCGGCGAGCACGATCTCGGGGTTGAGCAACAGCATGAACGGATTGTGTGCAGGTGCTTGTTGCGACATGGCGGAACTCCTTGGGGCTGGGATGCCAACCGTATCGGCAACTCTAAGCGCGGCCCCAAATGAAAGCCTGTCAGGGTCTCGCCAATTGGCCTGTCGGATGACTTCTGACACGAAGCAAGGCAAACGCCGTGCGGCTTGTCTACCTGGCGGCCGCTTCGATGCGTGCCGCCAGGGCCTCTCGCCCAGCGGCGCGGGCAAAGGCGGCGGCTGTCAGGTCGCGGTCGTTGCGGGCCTTGGTGTCGGCGCCCCGGCTCAATAAAAGTTCGGCAGATTCGGACGCGCCGTAGCGTGCCGCCATCATCAGCGGTGTGCTGCGATTCGGTGAAGCTGCGTCGATGTCGGCGCCGCGGTCCAGCAGCAAGGTCACCAGGGCAGTTTGCGGGCCGCTGGCGGCGTAGTGCAAAGGCGTCCAGCCCTTGCGGTTGATGGCGGCGCCACGGTCCAGCAGCTTCGTCGCCCACTCGGTGCTGCCGCGCAGGCAAGCCATCATCAACGGCGTTTCGTCCGCCGGCGTGGTCGCATCGACGCGCACGGCGGGGTGTGCCAGCAGCACGGCGGCCACCTTGGGCGACTCGTCACGCATGGCCAGGAACAGGCCCACCTGGCCCTGCGGGTTTGGGGTGTTGGGGTCCAAGCCATCGGCCAGAAGCGATTTCACAGTCCGTTCGTTATCGATGTTGACGGCCCGAAAAAAGTCCACTGCCGGATCGGCATGAGACGAAGAAAAACATACAACAGCAGCTAGATAGATCGCATATCTAAAGTAAGGTCTCATGATGAAAGGCTCCTGTCTGACGAGCTGACGGTGCGCGAAAACAGCTTTTCGAAGTTGCTGCTGGTGGCCAGCGCCACCGCTTCAACCGGCAACTGCTTCAGTTCAGCCAGCGCGGCCGCGACGTGGCTCACCCAGGCCGGTTGGTTGACTTTGCCACGGTGCGGTACGGGTGCCAGGTAGGGGCTGTCGGTCTCGATCAGGCAGCGGTCCAACGGCACCAGGCGGGCCACATCGCGCAGTTCGGCGGCGTTTCGGAAAGTCAGGATGCCCGAAAACGAAATGTGAAACCCCAGATCCAGGGCTGCCTTTGCCACTGCCACCGTTTCGGTAAAACAGTGGAAGACGCCCTTCACCTGACCCTGCCCTTCTTCGGCCAACACGGCCAGCGTGTCGGCGCTGGCGCTGCGGGTGTGCACCACCAGCGGCAGGCCTGTGGTCCGTGCGGCGCGGATGTGGACGCGGAAGCGCTCACGCTGCCAGGCCATGTCGTCCACGGTACGGCCGTTGAGCCGGTAGTAGTCCAGTCCCGTTTCGCCGATGGCCACCACCCGCGGCAGGGCCGCACGCTGTACCAGATCTTCCAGCGTGGGCTCCTGCACACCTTCGTTGTCGGGGTGCACGCCCACCGTGGCCCAGAAGTTGTCGTGGTCCAGTGCCAGCGCGTGCACGGTGTCGAACTCTTCCAGCGTGGTGCAGATGCACAAGGCGCGGTCAACGCCCGCCGTCTGCATCTCGCGCCGAATGTCGGGCAGGCGGTCGTGCAGGCCAGGAAAGCTCAGGTGGCAGTGGGAATCAACGTACATGTCGGCGCCATGCGCTGATGCCTGGCCACAACGCCAGGCTGCGCGGTGTCAAAGCGTCTGCGTCGGCTTGGACGACGAGATGCTGGTGCCCAGGATCTCTTCGATCTTGATCTTCAGCTGCCGCGACTTGTCGTCGTTGGGGAAGCGCACCCCCACGCCCTGGGTGCGCCCGCCCGACGTGTTGGCCGGTGTGATCCAGGACACCTTGCCGGCCACCGGAAAACGCTGCGGGTCGTCAGGCAGAGACAGCAGCAGGTAGATGTCCTCGCCCAGCTTGTACTCACGTGTGGTGGGCACGAACAGGCCACCTTCGGTAAGCAGCGGCATGTAGGCCGCGTACAGCGCACCCTTTTCGCGAAACACCAACTGGATGACGCTGGGCCGGGCAGCACCACTCGTGCTGGCCTGGCCGGGCACGACAGGGGGGCCAAGGCCGCCAGTGCGGGTGGGAACTCGATCGTTCATGCGTCCAGTGTAGCTAACCCGGGACTCATCGCGGGCCGCCCGGCCGGCCCTGTATGGCCCGTTCAGCCCCGACAGCCGTGGCATCTGGCGCAGTTGCTCGCAAAGCGCGCGCACCGGCGGCCAGCAGCGCGTCAAGCATCAGGCCCTCGTTCCAGGGGTGATCGTCGTGGCGCGTGACGCGGCCCAGTTCGAGCGACCATGCCGACAGCGCCGCCATGGATGCACCCGCCGGCACGCTGCCCGGCGGAAAGTAGCGTGGCGTGGCGCCGCTGGCCGCCGCCATTGCGTCATGACACAGCTTGTGCAAGGCGTCCAGCACACGCGGCAGCGGCCAGCCTTGCAGCGCGCCGGCTTGTCCGCGCGCCACGGCCGCGGGCAGCGCACGCCATTGTTCGGCTTGCACACCGCCCTGCGAAAGCGCCCAAGCGTCCAGCGGCCGGCCGCTGCTGGCGGCCAACAGCACGTCACCCTGCACCACGCCCTGCTCCGCCAGCCAGGCCTGGGCCTCAGCAGCCGGTGGTGCTGCCAGCCGCACGTGCTGGCAGCGGCTGCGCACGGTGGGCAACAGCAGGGCGGGGTCGGATGTGGTCAGCACCAGCCGGGTGCCGGGCGGTGGTTCTTCCAGCGTCTTGAGCAGGGCGTTGGCGGCTTGCACGTTCAGCGCCTCGGCCGGGTGCAGCACGACCACCTTGCCGCGGCCGCGGGCGCTGGTTTTGAAGACCCAGTCGATGACGCTGCGCACTTCAGCGATGCGGATCTGCTTGCTGGGTTTGCGTTTGTCATCACCTTCGGGCTTGTCGTCCACCCGCAACCAGGCATGCTGGCGGCGCAGCACTTCGGGCATCAGCACCTGCAGGTCGGGGTGCAGGTGCGACTGCACCAGATGGCAGCTGCCGCAGCGGCCGCAGGGGCGCAGTGCTGCCGGACCACGGGCTTCGGACTCACACAGCCAGGCTTGTGCCAGCGTCAGCGCGAAGGGCAGCATGCCGACGCCGTCGTTGCCGTGCACCAGCAGCGCGTGGCCACGGTGTTTGTCCAGCACGCTTGCGAGCGGCTGGGTCAGCCAGGGCAGCGGCAGCATGCCGTCTTCGCCTACCACCATGGCCGGCTTTGCAAGGCGGCTTCGATCTGACGCCAGACGATGTTTCTTGCGCCCTGCGCGTCGATACGCACAAAGCGCTCGGGCATCTGCTGGCGGCGCTTTTCATAGCCGGCGATGGCCCGCTCGAAAAAGGCCTGATCCTGGGCTTCGAAGCGGTCGGGGGCACGGGCCGCGCCGCGCCGTGTGGCGGCGGTGGCCGCGGGCAGGTCGAACCACACCGTCAGATCGGGCTGGCGGCCCTGCTGGACCCAGTTTTCCAGCTGGGTCAGCACGTCCAGGTCGAAGCCACGGCCACCGCCCTGATAGGCAAAGCTGGCGTCGGTGAAACGGTCGCACAACACCGTCACGCCCTGCGCCAGTGCGGGCAGGATCCGCTGGATCAGGTGGTCGCGCCTTGCGGCAAACACGAGCAGTGCTTCGGTCAGCGGGTCCATGGGCTGGTGAAGCACCAGTTCGCGCAACTGTTCAGCCAGCGGCGTGCCACCGGGTTCACGTGTCAGCAGCACCTGGTGGCCGCGGTCGCGGATCCACTGCGCCAGGGTTTCGATGTGGGTGCTCTTGCCGGCGCCGTCGATGCCTTCGAAGGAGATGAAGCGGCCTGGCGTTATCTGGGCGGTCATGGGCCGCCGCGCTGGTACTTGTTCACCGCGCGATTATGGTCGGCCAGGTTGTCGCTGAAGACGCTGCTGCCGTCGCCTCGGGCCACGAAGTACAGCGCCTTGGTGGGCTGTGGCCGCACCGCCGCGCGCAAGGAAGCCATGCCCGGCAATGCGATGGGCGTGGGCGGCAGACCGCCCCGGATGTAGGTGTTGTAAGGCGTGTCGGCCAGCAGGTCGCGCTTGCGCAGGTTGCCGTCGAACTTCTCGCCCAAACCGTAGATCACCGTGGGGTCCGTCTGCAATGGCATGCCGATGCGCAGACGGTTGATGAAGACACCGGCCACCAGGCCACGGTCGGCGGCCAGGCCGGTTTCCTTTTCGACGATGCTGGCCAGCTTCAGCACGTCGGCAGGGCTCTTCAAGGGCGAGTCGGGCGGCTTTTCGGCCCACACCTCGTCCAGGCGCTGCTGCAGCGCCTTGTGCGCGCGGCGCAGCACGGTGAGGTCGCTGACGCCACGGCTGTAGACGTAGGTATCGGGAAAGAAGCGGCCTTCGGCTGCCTGTTCGGGCGAGCCCAGGGCGGCCATCAGCTGGGCATCGCTCATGCCAGCGGTCGCGGGCTTGAGGTGGGACGCCTGGGCCAGTGCGGCGCGCAACTGGCGCACGGTCCAGCCTTCGATGAAGCGCACACGCTCCATCGTTTCGTCGCCCTGCACCAGCTTGGCCAGCAAGCCGCGGGGTGAGGTGCCGGCGTCGATTTCGTAACTGCCGGCGCGGATGCGGCGGGCTTGCCCCGACCAGCGGAACCACTCGTACAGCAGGCGCGGGTGGGTCTGCACACCGGCATCCACCCAGAACTGGGCCACTTCGCGGGGTGTGGCGCCGGGTTCGATGGACAACTCGGCCGACGTGCCGGCCAACGGCAATGGGCGTTCCAGCCAAATCCAGGCGCTTGCGGCTGCTGCCGCAGCCAGCAGCAGCAACACGACCGACAGCCCCAGCAAGGTCAGCAGCAGTCGAGACCCCAATGATTGGTGCGCCATAGGCGGCTCATGATAATGAGGGCATGAGCCCTTCCTCTGCCGACCTGCCCACCGCCGCACCCAGCGGCACTCGCGCCATTCGACTTCACGACTGGGGTGTGATCCGTGCCGCCGGGGAAGAAGCGCGCAAGTTCCTTCACGGCCAGCTGACGCAGGACATCGAACACCTGGAAGCCGGACACGCCCGGCTGGCCGGCTATTGCTCGGTCAAGGGCCGGCTGTTGGCCACCTTCGTGGTCTGGGGACGCGACAACGGTGACGTCCTGCTGGCCTGCAGCGCCGACTTGCTGCCGACCGTGCTGAAGCGGCTGCAGATGTTTGTGCTGCGTGCCAAGTGCAAGCTCAGCGAAGCCAGTGCCGAGGTGCCGCTGTGGGGTCTGGTCGGGCCGATGGCGTCGCCGTTGGCGGCATGGGGCTGCACGAACACAGGGCCGCTGGATTTGGTGCGCCTGCCGGACGGTGCAGCCGATGGTGTTGCCGTTGCGCGCTGGCTGTGGGCCGGCGACGAGCCCGCAGGCACCTCCGCGCTGGACCTCGACACCTGGCTGGGGCTGGAAGCCAGCAGCGGCGTGGCGCGTGTGATGGCCGTCACGTCGGAGAAGTTCGTACCGCAGATGGTCAACCTCGAACTGGTGGGTGGTGTCAGTTTCCAGAAAGGCTGCTACCCGGGCCAGGAGGTCGTCGCGCGCAGCCATTACCGCGGCACGCTGAAACGGCGCGCGCAGGTGCTGCACAGCGATGTGCTGCTGCAACCTGGCCAAGAGGTGTTCAACGCAGGCGACCCCGGCCAGCCCGCAGGCCTGGTGGTGCTGGCCGGCAGCCTGCCCGGCAGCGGCCCGGTGGCCCTGGTGGAACTGAAGCTGTCTGCTTTGGATGGCGGCGGTTTGCACGCCAGCGCACCTGACGGACCGCTGTTGCGGCTGGCCGCCCTGCCCTACACCATCCCTGCGGATCAGGCGTGAGCCGGGAACTCTTTATCTACTGGCATGTCAAGGCCGACCTGCTGCAGTCGGCGGTGCAGGCCATGACGCAATTCCAGTCGGCCCTGCGCGCGCAGCATCCTGATTTGCAGGCACGGCTGTTCAGACGCGCCGATGAAGATGGCGGGCCAGCGATCCTGATGGAAACCTACGCCCTGCCGGGTGGTATCGACACCACCCTGCACACCCGCATCGTCGTGGAAGGCGCTCAGGCGGCAGCCGCCTGGTGCCAGGGGCCGCGGCATGTCGAAGTTTTTGTGCCGGCCGCGAGCTGAAGGCTCTTCAGAGCTGGCGCCGCATCTCCTGGTGCGCCACACCGGCTTCCTGGAACACATCACCGTGCAGCGCGAAGCCTGCGCGTTGGTAAAAGCCGATGGCACCGTTCTGCGCGTGCAGCAGCACCTCGTAATCGCCGCGCGCACGGGCGGCGCCCATCAGCGCGAGCAGCACGCTGGCACCCAGCCCGGCGCCACGCACGGTGGCTGCGGTGGCCATGCGGCCGATCTTGGCCACGCCGGGTGCGGTTTGCAGCAGCCGGCCGCTGGCCAGCGGCACACCCAACCGGTTGAAGGCCAAGGCATGCACGGCGTCGACGTCGGCCGCGTCTGACATCAGATCGGCGGCGATGCCCTGCTCGGCGGCAAAGACCTGGTGGCGCAGGGCCTGTGCCGCTGCGCCCTGTTCGGACCAGGTGCCCAGGCGCACGTCGACGACCGACTCACCGGCTTCGAATGCGGTGAACAGTTCGCGCAGCGCCGCCGGCAGCGGCTTGCTGGTCTGCGTGACCGGGTCGGCAAACACATAGATCAGTTCGCCGTGCACCAGGGCCTGCTCGCCGCGAAAGACCGCCGTGTGGAACACCAGCGAAGAATTGCCGATGCGCCCGCAGCGTATGCCCACCGCCAGTCGTTCGTCGTAGCGCGCCGAGCCCAGGTATTCCAGCGTCACCTTGCGCACGTACAGATCGCCCTGCAGACCTTCCATGGTGTCGTGATAAGGCAGCGCCAGCGCCCGCCAGTAGCCAGCCACGGCGGTGTCGACGTACATCAGGTAGTGGCCGTTGAAGACGATCTTCTGCATGTCGACTTCGGCCCAGCGCACCCGCAGGGGTTCTAAAAATCGGAATTCGCTTCTTTTCATGGTTCTCATGCATGTTGCAAAGTGGCGGCTGCCGCCCACGCTCCCGGGGCCAGCGTCGAAGCAGCAAGAGCATACTTTCCCTCCAGGCACCGAAGCACCCACAACAACCCAAGCGAGACACAGACAAATGGCGCGCATCCTGTACATCACCCAGATCGACATCGAACACGGCGCCGTGCGACTGCTGCCGGGTGAATGCCAACGCACCGGCATGCGCCGACCGCTGGTGGTGACCGATGCCGGTGTGCGTGCCGCCGGTGTGCTGCAGCACGCGCTGGACGCCTTGCAAGAAGTGCCCCACGCGGTGTTCGACGCCACACCGTCCAACCCCGACGAAGCTGCCGTGCGTGCGGCCGTGGCCGTCTACAAGGCGCAAGGGTGCGACGGCCTGGTGGCCGTGGGCGGTGGCAGCAGCATCGACCTGGCCAAGGGCGTGGCGATTGCCGCCACCCACGATGGCGCGCTGAAGACCTACGCCACCATCGAAGGCGGCAGCCCCCGCATCACCGAACGCGTGGCGCCGATCATTGCCGTGCCCACCACCGCCGGCACCGGCAGCGAGGTGGCGCGCGGCGCCATCCTGATCGTCGATGACGGCCGCAAGCTGGGTTTCCACAGCTGGCACCTGGTGCCCAAGGCGGCTTTGCTGGACCCCGACCTGACGCTGGGCCTGCCCCCCATGCTGACCGCCGCCACCGGCATGGACGCCATCGCACACTGCCTGGAAACGTTCATGGCGCCAGCGGTCAACCCGCCCGCCGACGGCATTGCGCTGGATGGCCTGGCGCGTGGCTGGTCGCACATCGAACGCGCCACGCGCGACGGCCAGGACCGGCCCGCACGCTGGAACATGATGAGCGCCAGCATGCAAGGCGCGATGGCTTTCCAGAAGGGCCTGGGCTGCGTGCATTCGCTGTCGCACAGCCTGGGTGGCGTCAACCCGCGGCTGCACCACGGCACGCTCAACGCGATGTTCTTGCCTGCGGTGGTGCGCTTCAATGCGCAAGCCGTGTCCATCCGCTCCGAGAACCGCCTGCCGCGCATGGCCCAGGCCATGGGCCTGGCCGGCTGCGACGCCGAAGGCACCCAGGTGGCCGAGGCCATCCGCGACATGAACCTGCGCCTGGGCCTGCCCAGCGGGCTGGCCGCCCTGGGTGTGACCGAAGCGCTGTTCGAACGCATCATCGACGGCGCGATGGCCGACCACTGCCACAAGACCAACCCGCGCATCGCCAGCCGCGACGAATACCGTCAGATGCTGCTGGACAGCCTGTGATCGCCACCCACCGCGCTTCCCGCCCCGCTGCACCTGATCGCGCCGGTCTGCAGACCGTCGCAAGCGGCTAGGCGCTTGCAGCGCCGCTGATATGGTGTGCTACATCAGCAACACACCAACAGGCGCACCATGCAGACCTGGGATCAGAAACAACCCATCTACCAGCAGCTGGCCGACATCCTGGCCGCGCAGCTGCTGGACGGCGAACCCATCGAAGGCCAAGCCATGCCCTCGGTGCGGGCGCTGGCCGGGCGCTACCTGCTGAACCCGCTCACCGTCAACCGCGCCTTGCAGGCCCTGGGTGACGAAGGCCTGCTGGAGAACCGGCGCGGGCTGGGCCTTTACGTGACAGCCGGCGCCCGCGATCGGCTCAAAGCCGCAGAACGCGAGCGCTTCTTGCACACCGAATGGCCACGCCTGAGAGAACGGCTGCGCCGCCTGGGCATCGGCGCCGAACAACTCAACTGGGAGGAGCGGGCATGAAACCCGAGACCACAGACAGCGCGCTCGTCGAAGCCCGCAACCTGAGCGTGAGCTACGGCGCCAAACGCGCCGTGGACGACGTGAGCTTCACCATCCCCAAGGGCCGCGTCGTGGGCCTGCTGGGCCACAACGGTGCCGGCAAGACCACGCTCATGAAGGCCATGGTCGGCCTGGCGCAGCCCCAGGGCGAGCTGACCGTGCTGGGCCTGAACCCGCTGAAGCAGCGCGTGCAACTGCTGCAGTCGGCCTGCTACATCCCCGATGTGGCCATCCTGCCGCGCTGGGCGCGCGTGTCAGACCTGATCACGCTGATGAGCGGCCTGCACCCCAAGTTTTCAGCCGACCGGGCGCGGGCGCTGCTCAAGCGCACCAGCGTCAAGCTGTCTGACAAGGTCAAGTCGCTGAGCAAGGGCATGGTCGCGCAAGCGCACCTGGCGCTGGTGGCGGCGATCGACGCCCAGTTGATGATCCTGGACGAGCCCACGCTGGGCCTGGACGTGCTGTCGCGCAAGGCCTTCTACGAGATGCTCATCGACGAGTGGTGCGATGGCCAGCGCAGTGTGCTCATCAGCACGCACCAGGTCGAAGAGATCGAGTCGCTGCTGTCCGACGTGCTGATGCTCAACGAAGGCAAGCTGGTGCTCAGCATCAGCCTGGAAGACATGGACCGCCGCTTCGTGGCGCTGAGCCACGATGCATCGGTGGCCGAGCAGATGGCTGCCGCGCACCCGCTGCTGAAGTACCGCGTGCAGGGTGCGGGCTCGATGAATCAGGCGTCCCTGTTCGACGGCGAGCCGCCGCCCCATGTGCAGGCGCTGGGCAAGCGCATGCGTCCGAGCCTGGTGGACCTGTTCGTGGCGCTGACGCGCAAGCCCGAACTTGACCGCACCCACTTCTGACCCGTTCTGCTGACCTGTTCTTCTGACCTGTTGGTCGGCCGTCCGACGGCCAGACTTGGAGCCATGCCATGAACAACCTTCTTCCCCTGATGCAGCGCGAATGGCTGCAGCACCGCTTTGCCTGGGCCCTGCTGGTGCTGGTGCCATTGGCGCTGGCGGTGTTGCCGCTGACCTTCGGCCAGGTCGAGTTCGACAGCGACGTCACTTCGAGGGCAGGCCCTGACCTGGCGCTGATGGTGGCCCTGATCGCGATGATCATCACCACGGCGGTGATGTTCCTGATCCTGTGGATCAGCTCGATCTTCATCGCCGTGGGCACGCCCCGACGCGACCATGGCGACCGCTCGATCGAGTTCTGGATGTCGCTGCCCACCGGTCACACAGAGAGCCTGGTGACCCCGCTGTTGGTGCACCTGCTGCTGGTGCCGGCCGCGGCGCTGGTGGTGGGGCTCATCAGCAGCGTGGCGGTGTCGCTGTTGCTCGTGACACGCTTTGAAAGCCTGTCGGGCTGGTTTGCCCTGCCCTGGGGACAATTGCTGGCCGCCGGGCTGGCGGTGGTGGCACGTGTCATGGCCGGTCTGCCCATGGCCACGCTGTGGCTGCTGCCGGTGCTGCTGCTGGCCATGTTGAGCAACGCACTTTTCAAGCGCTGGGGCCTGCCGGTGGTGGCGGTGGCGCTGGGCGTGGGCGGCTCGGTGCTGGCCCAGGTGTTCGGCCAGCCGTGGTTGTTGCAGGCCCTGGGGCGGGTGTTCTCAGAAGCCGCGGTGGCCTTGGTCGGGGCCAGCGGCAAGGGCCTGAAGATCGATGCCAACGAAGACCCGATGGCCGTGCTGCAAGCCCTGCCGGCCTGGGCGGCAGCCGACTGGCTGGCCGCCGTGCGCCAGCTGGCGTCGCCGGCATTCCTGCTGGTGCTGCTGCTGTCTGCCGTGCTGCTGGCCGGCCTGGTGCTGTGGCGCCAACGCGGTGCTGGGCACAGCGCATGAGCTTCGGCTGAGCTTCGCCTGGGCTTCAGTGGCCGCCCGCAGCAACAGAACAAGAAAAAAGCCCGGCAGATGCCGGGCTTTGTCTTTGGACGACGTGATGCCGGGATCAGCCGTGTTTGGCGTCGAAGAACTGCTCGTCTTCGGTGCTGCCTTTCAGCGCGGCGGTGGAAGCTTCGCGCTCGATGGTGGTGGTCACGGCATCGAAGTAACCGGTGCCCACTTCGCGCTGGTGCTTGACGGCGGTGAAGCCACGCTCGGCAGCCGCAAATTCCTTTTCTTGCAGTTCGACGAAGGCGCTCATGTTGTTGCGCGCGTAGCCGTAGGCCAGTTCGAACATGCTGTAGTTCAGGCTGTGGAAACCGGCCAGCGTGATGAACTGGAACTTGTACCCCATGGCACCCAGTTCACGCTGGAACTTGGCGATGGTGGCGTCGTCCAGGTTCTTCTTCCAGTTGAAGCTGGGGCTGCAGTTGTAGGCCAGCAGCTTGCCCGGGAACTTGGCGTGGATGGCATCGGCAAAGGCCTTTGCAAAAGCCAGGTCGGGTTTGCCGGTTTCGCACCAGATGAGGTCGGCGTACTCGGCATAGGCCAGGCCGCGGCTGATCGACTGCTCCAGGCCGTTGCGTGACTTGTAGAAACCTTCCACCGTGCGTTCGCCGGTGAGGAAGGGCTTGTCGTTGTCGTCGACGTCGCTGGTCACCAGGTCGGCGGCTTCGGCGTCGGTGCGCGCCAGCAAGATGGTGGGCGTGCCCATGACATCGGCCGCCAGGCGCGCCGCCACCAGCTTGGCCACCGCTTCACGCGTGGGCACCAGCACCTTGCCGCCCATGTGGCCGCACTTCTTGACGCTGGCCAACTGGTCTTCGAAGTGCACACCGGCGGCGCCGGCTTCGATCATCGACTTCATCAGCTCGAAGGCATTCAGCACGCCACCGAAGCCGGCTTCTGCGTCGGCCACGATGGGCGCGAAGTAGTCGACGTCGTTTTTGCCTTCGCTCCACTGGATCTGGTCGGCGCGCTGGAAAGTGCTGTTGATGCGCTTCACGCACTTGGGCACCGAGTCCACCGAGTACAGGCTCTGGTCGGGGTACATCTCGCCATTGCTGTTGGCGTCACCCGCCACCTGCCAGCCGCTGAGGTAGATGGCCTTCAGGCCGGCCTTCACCTGCTGCATGGCCTGGTTGCCGGTCAACGCACCCAGGGTGTTGACGAAGGGCTCGGTGTTGATCAGCGACCACAGCTTTTCTGCGCCGCGCTGGGCCAGTGTGTGCTGGATGGCGATGCTGCCACGCAGGCGCACCACGTCTTCGGCGCTGTAGCCACGCTTGATGCCCTTCCAGCGCGGATTTTCTGCCCAGTCCTTTTCCAGGGCGGCGGCTTGCTGTTGGCGGGTGAGTTGGGTCATGAAGGTGCTCCAGGGTTGGTTCGGATGGGGATGCGGGTGTTGCTGTCAAAAGCTGAAATCCACCTTGTCAGCGTAAAGCCTAAGACGCTGAGTTACACAACTTATGTCTTATATAAGACAGAAGAATCGTTTTATATGAATCAACGACTTACCTCACTCGTTTCACTATGTGGAACAGTATTCTTCCATATGGTGGATTTTGTTGCGCTGCAGCGCGCTTTCATCTCACTATGCGGAAAATCGATTTCGCGATGCGGAAGCATCCCGACGCCGCCTGCAAGGGGCAGCGAGTGCACCGTGAGCCGCAGCGCACACCGCCCAGCGTGTGCAGCCCAGCGTCTGCAGCCGGGTGTCTGCAGCAAGGTGTCTGCAGCCGGGTGTCTGCAGCCGGGTGTCTTCAGCCGGATGTGCGGTCCTTATGATCCGGCGCCAGTTCGCCGCACAACCAGCCAAGGCCAGCCCGATGTCCAGCTTTGCTTTCCTGTCCGACCAGCGCTTCCTGAAGGTGGGCGCGCCCGGCGCAGACACGCCTTACGCGGTGGCCGGCGTGGCCTGGGACGGGTCCACCACCAACCGGCCGGGCGCCCGCATGGGGCCGCGGGCCATCCGCCAGGCCAGCCACATGCTGTGCGACGGCACCCACCCGCACTTCGACGTGAGCCCGCTGCAGCCGACGCAACAGTTGGGTGACGTGGGCGATCTGCTGCTGCCCAACACCTCGCTGCAAGGCATGCGCGACGCGCTGCAGCCCCAGGCCGGCCAACTGATCCGCCGGCACCACATGGCCTGGATCGGCGGCGACCACTCCATCACGCTGCCCTTGCTGCGCGAGTACCGGCGCTGGCTGGGCCGGCCGCTGGCGGTGATCCATTTCGACGCCCATTGCGACACCTGGAGCGACCACTTCGGCGAGCCCAGCGGCCACGGCACCTGGGTTTATGAAGCGATGCAGGAGGGCCTGGTCATCGACGCTTGTTTCACCCAGCTGGGCATCCGGTCCGCCGGCGAACGCGAGGCGCGCGACCACGTGCGGCAGCGCGGCGGCCAGATCTTCACCGCGCGCCAGCTGCGCGGTCTGGAGTCGCCCCAGCAGCTGGCACCCGTGATCGACGCCATCCGCAGCCGGCTGGCCGCACACGGGCATCCGCCGGTCTACCTGAGCCTGGATATCGACTGCCTGGACCCCGCGTTTGCGCCCGGGACAGGCACCCCCGAACCGGGCGGCATGAGCACCAATCAGGTGCTGACCTTGCTGGAAGAACTGGCCGATGTGCCATTCGTGGGCATGGACTGTGTGGAGGTGGCGCCACCTTACGACCATGCGGAACTCACCAGCCAGGCGGCAGCCTATTTCGTGTGGACTTACCTCTGCGGCAGGCTTGCACATCGCGCCAGAACCGCCGTCGGCAATGCCGCTTGAAGGCGCTGCGTCTACAGCGCCAGGGCGGTGGTCTTTTTCACCGTGCGCAGCACCAGCATCGAATTCGACCGCAACACACCCGGCAAGCGCGGCAATACCTCGGCGTGGAAACGCTCCAGGTCTTCGGCATCGCGGTAGGCAAATCGCACCAGGTAGTCGTTGGCGCCGGCCACGTACATGCAGTCCAGGATTTCGGCAGTGTCGCGCACCGCGCGCTCGAAGGCTTCCAACTGCGCCGGCTGTGTGCTTTCCAGGTTGATGATGGTGTAGCTGGTGCCGTGGCGCGCCACGGCCTTGGGGTTGAGCAGCGCCACATACTGGGCGATGACGCCCTTGTCTTCCAGCGCCTTCACACGCCGCAGGCAGGCGCTGGGCGACAGGTGCACACGCAAGGCCAGGGCTTGGTTGCTGAGGCGCGCGTCGGCCTGAAGCTCGTTCAAGATCGCGCGATCGATGGCATCCAGTTGCACCGCTTGGCTAGTTGATGGCATGGGATTGCGTCCGGTCAGTCGGTCTTCGCATTATCTTGCGTCGATTCGGGTGAACCCAGCCTCACAGCGCCTGCACATTGCGCCCCGGCTTGTCTAGACTGCAAGACAGGGCGCTGCGCGTGCCGTGCCGCCCTGCTGCCCGACCCTGACTCACCGCCCCTTCAAGGAGCCACCATGAACAAAGCCATCGACCCCACCCTGATGCAAGCCGCCGAAGCCACCGGCAGCACCGTGCCGGCCAGCCTGGGCGCGTACTGGATGCCCTTCACGGCCAACCGGCAGTTCAAGAAGTCGCCGCGCCTGCTGACACGTGCCGAAGGCATGCACTACTGGGACGACAAGGGCCGCCAGATTCTGGACGGCGTGGCCGGTCTGTGGTGCGTGAATGCCGGCCACGCCCGCCCGCGCATCGTGCAGGCCATCCAGCAGCAGGCCGCCGAAATGGACTTCTGCCCGCCCTTCCAGATGGCGCACCCGAAGGCTTTCGAGCTGGCCGAGCGTGTGGCGCAGATTGCGCCCGAAGGCATGGGCAAGGTGTTTTTCGCCAACTCGGGTTCAGAGGCCGTGGACACCGCCTTGAAGATGGCGCTGGCCTACCACCGCGTGCGCGGCGAAGGCACCCGCACGCGACTGCTGGGGCGTGAGCGCGGCTACCACGGGGTCAACTTCGGTGGCATCTCGGTGGGCGGCATGGTCGGCAACCGCAAGACCTTCGGCCTGGCCGTGGCGGGCGTGGACCACATCCGGCACACGCACGATCCGGCGCGCAATGCCTTCAGCAAGGGACAACCGGTACACGGCGCCGATATCGCCGACGATCTGGAGCGGCTGGTGGCCCTGCACGATGCCAGCAACATCGCCGCTGTCATCGTCGAGCCCGTGGCCGGCAGCACGGGCGTGCTGATTCCGCCTCAGGGTTACCTGCAGCGCCTGCGCGAGATCTGCACCCGACACGGCATCCTGCTGATCTTCGACGAGGTCATCACCGGCTTCGGCCGCACCGGCCAGCCATTTGCTTCGCAGACCTTTGGTGTCACACCCGACCTCATCGTCTGCGCCAAGGGCCTGACCAACGGCTGCGTGCCCATGGGCGCGGTGATCGCCAAGGACGCCATCCACGATGCGTTCATGAGCGGCCCCGAGCACCTGATCGAGTTTTCCCACGGCTACACCTATTCGGGCCACCCGCTGGCCTGCGCGGCCGGCCTGGGCACACTGGACACCTATGCTGAAGATGGCCTGCTGACTCGCGCAGGCGAGATGCAGGACTACTTTGCGCAAGGTGTGCATTCGCTGCAAGGCGAGCCAAATGTGATCGACGTGCGCAATATCGGCCTGGTGGGCGGCGTCGAGTTGTCACCGCTGGCCGGCGAGCCCACCAAACGCGGCTTCAACATCTTTCTGGACTGCTACGACAAGGGCCTGCTCATCCGCACCACGGGCGACACCATCGCGCTGAGCCCGCCGCTGATCATCGAACGCAGCCACATCGACCAGATCATCGACACCCTGCGCGGCGCCATCCGGCGCGCCGCCTGATCGACAGCCCCTTCGGAAAACTGTTCGAGAAAGCTGCCTGGCGCAGAACTGGCCCATGCCCTTGCTTGACACCGACCTGGCCCTGACCCGGAATTCCTATTACGCCGCCACTGCCGGTGCCAGCACGGGCTACGCGGCGCTGGCGGAAGGCACGCAGTGTGACGTGGCCATCGTGGGTGGGGGATTGGCCGGTCTGAGCGCGGCGCTGGACCTTCGCAGCAAGGGCCTGGACGTGGTGCTGCTGGAAGCGCACGAAGTGGGCTTCGGCGCCAGTGGCCGCAACGGCGGCCAGGCCATTCACGGTCTGGCTTGTGAACAGGAAGTGATTGAAGCGCAACTGGGACTGGATGAAGCGCGACGGGTGTGGGCCATGTCGATCGAAGCGCTGGACCTGCTGCGCCAGCGCATGTCCCAGCACCACATCTCGTGCGACTGGCAGGATGGCTACCTGGGCCTGGCCACCAGCGCCAGCAAGGGCCGCGCTCTGGCCGACTGGGCGGCGCGCATGGCGTCGGTCTACGGCTATGCCTTGCAGCACATCGGCCCGGCCGAGATCGGCCAATGGATCGCCAGCCCCAGTTTCCACAGCGGCATTCACGACCCGCGCTCGGGTCACCTGCACCCACTGAAGTACACCCAGGGCCTGGCGCGCGCGGCGGCTGCCGCGGGTGTGCGCATCCACGAACACACCCAGGTGCAGGCACTGCTTGAAGGGCCGCGGCCCGCGCTGCGCACCGCAGCCGGTGCGGTGCAAGCGCAGCAGGTGCTGCTGGCGGGCAACGTCTACCTGCACGCGCAACGCCCGCTGCTGGCGCCCAGCCTGGCGCCGCGTGTCATGCCCGTGGGCACGTACATTGCGTGCAGCCAGAAACTGGACAAGGCGCTGGCCGACTCGCTGATCCCCAGCCGATCAGCAGCCTGCGACACCAACTTTGTGCTCGACTACTTCCGCACCACCGTCGACCACCGCATGCTTTACGGTGGCCGCGTCAGCTACAGCACCGCCACGCCGGCTGGTTTGTCCGAGAGCATGCGCCAGCGCATGGTGCAGACCTTCCCGCAACTGGCCGAGACAAAAGTGGAATTTGCCTGGGGCGGCTTTGTCGACATCTCGATGAACCGTGCACCTGACTTCGGCCGTCTGCCCCCGGCCAGCGCGGGCGCACCGCAGAACGTGTACTACCTGCAAGGTTTTTCGGGTCACGGCCTGGCGCTCACTGGCCTGGCCGGCCGCCTGGTGGCTGAGGCCATGGCTGGCGACGCCAGTCGCTTCGACGTGTTTGCGCGCCTGCGCCACCGCAACTTTCCCGGCGGCACGCTGCTGCGCACCCCCGCGCTGGTGCTGGGCATGGCCTGGTACCGGCTGCGCGATATGCTCGGATGAGCCCATGAACCTGAACACCCCACCGCTTGTGCTCGTCACCAGCTGCAACCAACTGCTGGGCGAACACCCGTTTCATATTGCCGGCCGCAAGTACGTGGACGCCGTGCGACTGGCCGGCGCCTTGCCCTTGATCGCACCGCCCTTCGCCGAAGGCGAACTGGATGCGCTGCTCGACCTGGCCCATGGCGTGTTGCTCACCGGCTCGCCATCCAACGTGCACCCCTCGCACTTTGGCGAAGCGTTGCACGACGCCACCCTGCCGCTGGACCCCGATCGCGACGCCTGGACGCTGCCGCTCATCCGCAGGGCACTGGCCCGCGGTGTGCCGCTGCTGGCCATCTGCCGCGGCACACAAGAGACCAACGTTGCGCTGGGCGGTACCTTGCACCAGGCGGTGCACGGCGTGCCCGGCCACCTGGACCACCGTGCGCCCGACGCCCAGCCGGCCGCCGTGCGCTACGGCCTGGCGCACCGTGTGGACGTGGTGGCCGGTGGCCTGCTGGACAGCATCGTGGGCCGGGCCAGTTTTGAGGTGAACTCGGTGCATGGCCAGGGTGTGAAGCTGCTCGCCAAGGGTTTGCGTATCGAGGCCGTGGCGCCTGATGGGGTCATCGAAGCCTTCACCCAGCCCGCCGCGCCCGGCTTCAACCTGTGCCTGCAATGGCACCCGGAATGGCAGGCCGCCGGCAACCCGGTATCGATGCAGATCCTGGCGGCCTTCGGCCAGGCCGCAAGCAGCTTCCGCGACCGTGTGCGGGGCCCTCTGCCCCGGGTGCCTGCCCGTCCTTGAATTCGACAGTCCGAACCCTGCCGGCTGCCACTTGCGCAGCCGCTCCAAGAAGCCCACAGGTGCCCCATGATGGCCAGAAACAATTTCACGTTCAGCGACCTCGAGCAGTGGCTCGACACCAACCGCGTCACCGAGATCGAGTGCCTGGTGCCCGACCTCACCGGCGTGGCCCGCGGCAAGATCCTGCCGCGCCAGAAGTTCACCGAAGACCGCGGCATGCGCCTGCCCGAGGCCGTGGTGGCCATGGGTGTGACGGGCGAGTTTCCTGAAGAGGGCCCCTACTACGACGTCATCACGCCCACCGACCGCGACATGCACTTGCGGCCCGACCCCACCACCGTGCGCATCGTGCCGTGGGCCACCGACCCCACGGCGCAAGTCATCCACGACTGTTACGACCGCGACGGCACGCTGGTGCCTTTTGCACCGCGCAGCGTGCTGCGCCATGTGTGCGATCTGTTCGACGCGCAGGGCTGGAACCCCGTGGTGGCGCCCGAGCTGGAGTTCTACCTGGTGGCGCGCAACACCGACCCCGACGTGCCGCTGAAGCCGCCCGTGGGCCGCAGCGGCCGCGCAGAAACTTCACGCCAGGCCTACAGCATCGACGCGGTGAACGAATTCGACCCGTTGTTCGAAGACGTCTACGCCTATTGCGAACGCATGGAGCTCAACGTCGACACGCTGATCCATGAAGTCGGCGCCGGTCAGATGGAGATCAACTTCTTCCACGCCCACCCGCTGGGCCTGGCCGACGAAGTGTTCATGTTCAAACGCACCTTGCGCGAAGCTGCACTGCGCCACGACATGTACGCCACCTTCATGGCCAAGCCCATTGCTGGTGAGCCGGGCAGCGCGATGCACGTCCACCAGAGCATCCTGAGCAAGGCCACCGGCCAGAACATCTTCAGCAACCCCGACTTCACGGCCAGCAAGGAGTTTTACTGGTACATCGGCGGCCTGCAGAAGTACATCCCCGCCGCCATGGCGCTGTTTGCGCCCTACGTCAACAGCTACCGTCGCCTGGTGCGCAGCAACGCCGCTCCCATCAACATCCAGTGGGGTACCGACAACCGCACCGTGGGCATCCGCAGCCCGGTGGCCAGTGCTTCGGCGCGGCGCGTTGAAAACCGCGTCATCGGTGCCGACGCCAACCCCTATGTGGCGCTGGCCGCCACCATGGCCTGCGGCTACCTGGGCATGATGAACAAGATCGAGCCCAGCCCCGAATGCAAGGGCGACGCCTACCTGGGCGACTTCCAACTGCCGCGCAGCCTGGGTGAGGCGCTGACGCTGCTGCGCGATGAAGCCGACCTGGCCAGCGTGTTGGGCAAGCCGTTTATCACCGTCTACACAGAGGTCAAGGAAATCGAATACGCCGAGTTCATGAAGGTGATCTCACCCTGGGAACGCGAACACCTGCTTCTGCACGTCTAGGCCAACACGATGAACGCACGCACCACTTCCGACTTGCAAGCCGCCGACTCGGCGCACTTTCTGCACCCCTTCACCGACTTTGCGGGCCTGGCGCGCAAGGGCTCGCGCATCATCCAGCGCGCCGACAACATCTACCTGTGGGACAGCGACGGCCACAAGATCCTGGACGCCATGAGCGGCCTGTGGTGCGTCAACGTGGGCTATGGCCAGCAGGCGCTGGTGGATGCTGCAGCCAGGCAGATGAGGGAACTGCCCTTCTACAACGCCTTCTTCCAGACCGCCACGGTGCCCGCCATCGAACTGGCCGAACGGCTGGCCCAGGTGACACCGCCGCAGTTCAAACACGTGTTCTTCAGCGGTAGCGGCAGCGAAGGCAACGACACCGTGGTGCGCATGGTGCGTCGCTACTGGGACCTGCTGGGCCAGCCCGAGCGGCAGGTGATCATCAGCCGCAACAACGCCTACCACGGCAGCACCATGGCAGGCGCGTCGCTGGGTGGCATGAGCGGCATGCATGCGCAGGGCGGGCTGCCCATACCCGGCATCTCGCACATCGAGCAGCCCTACTGGTGGACGCACGGCCGCCCCCAGGGCCTGACGCGCGAAGCCTTCGGCCTGCAAGCCGCGCAGTGGCTGGAAGACCGCATCCTGGCCATCGGCGCGCACAAGGTGGCGGCTTTCATCGGCGAACCCATCCAGGGTGCCGGCGGCGTGATCATCCCGCCCAGCACCTATTGGCCCGAGGTGCAGCGCATCTGCGACCGCCACGGCGTGCTGCTGGTCAGCGACGAGGTCATCACGGGTTTCGGCCGCACGGGCCAATGGTTCGGCTGCGAGACGATGGGCTTCAAGCCCGACCTCATGACCTTTGCCAAGGGCGTGACCAGCGGCTACGTGCCCCTGGGCGGCGTGATGGTGGGCGAGCGCGTGGCGCGTGTGCTGATCGACCAGGGCGGCGAGTTCAACCATGGCTACACCTACAGCGGCCACCCGGTGGCTTGCGCCGTGGCGCTGGCCAACATCGGTCTGATCCAGGAACTGAAACTGGTCGAACACGTGCGAGAAGACGTGGGCCCGTATCTTGCAAAGGGTTTTGCGTCGCTGGCCGACCACCCGCTGGTGGGTGACGTCGAAACCTGCGGCCTGATGGGGGCACTGCTGCTCGTGAAGGACAAAGCCAAAGGCACGGCCTTTGCCGACGAGGTGGAAATCGGCATGGTCTGCCGAGGCCACTGCTTCGGCAACGGGTTGATCATGCGCGCCGTGGGCGACCGCATGATCATCGCGCCGCCACTGGTCATCACACGTGCGCAGATCGACGAGATGCTGGCCCTCATCCGCCGTTGTCTGGACCTGACCCTGGCTGACGCCCAGCGCCAAGGCTGGCTGACTTGAAGGCCAGGCCCTCGCCTGATCGCTTCCCCTGATGCCTGCCTAACGTCGAATGCCTAGACTGCTCCGTTGACCTGTTTTTTGCAGAGGATGCCCGAATGAACCCGAAGTCCCTGGTCTTTGCCCTGGTCTGTGCCCTGGCGGCCCCCTTTGCGGTGGCGCAAGAGGAAGAAAAGGTCCTGAACATCTACAACTGGTCGGACTACATCGCAGAAGACACGATCCGCAACTTCGAAAAAGAAACCGGCATTCGCGTCCGCTACGACAACTTCGACAACAACGAGATCGTGCACGCCAAGCTGGTGGCGGGCAAGACGGGTTACGACATCGTGATGCCCAGTTCCAACTGGGCCAAGCTGCAGATCGACGGTGGCCTGCTGCGCAAGCTGGACAAGAGCCAGCTGCCCAATCTGAAGCACATGGACGCCGCGGTGCTGGCGCAACTGGCGCGCATGGACCCGGGCAACGAGCACATGGTCAACTGGCTGTGGGGCTACACCACGGTGGGCATCAACGTGGACAAGGTCAAGGCGGCGCTGGGCAGCACACCCATGCCCGACAACGTGTGGGACCTGGTCTTCAAGCCCGAGTACATCAGCAAGCTCAAGAGTTGCGGGGTGAGCTTTCTGGACAGCGCCACCGAAGTGGTGCCAGCCGCCCTGCACTACCTGGGCAAGCCCTCGTTCAGCAAGAGCCCCGGTGACTACGCCCAGGCCGCAGCGCTGCTGAAAAGCGTGCGACCTTTCGTCACGCTGTTCAGCAGTTCGGGCTACATCAACGACATGGCAGGCGGCAGCATCTGCGTGGCCTTGGGCTGGAGCGGCGACATCGGCCAGGCAGCCCAGCGTGCCCTTGCCGGCAAGACCGGCCAGAACATCCAGACGTTAATACCCAAGACCGGCGGCCTGCTGTTCTTCGATGTCATGGTCATCCCAACCGACGCTGCACGTCCGGGCAACGCCCACAAGTTCATCAACTACATCATGCGCCCCGAGGTGCATGCGAGCCTGACCAACAAGGTGCTCTACGCCAACCCCAATGTCGAGAGCAAGAAGTTCGTCAAGCCCGAAGTGGCCAACAACCCGACGGTGTTCCTGTCCAATGCCGACCTGGCCAGGATGGTGCCGCCGGATTCGCTGAACAACGACCTGCGGCGCTTGATGACACGCACCTACACGTCCTTCAAGACCGGCCTTTGAACCGCACGGACTTGCCCCGCCCCATGGCCCAGACTTCCGGCGCTGCGGCGCAACCGGCGTTCCTTCAGATTCAGGACGTCGTCAAGGATTTCGGCGGTTTCAAGGCCGTCAACAACGTCAGCCTGGACATCGCCAAAGGCGAAATCTTTGCCTTGCTGGGCTCATCGGGCTGCGGCAAGAGCACGCTGCTGCGCATGCTGGCGGGCTTTGATACACCCACCTCGGGCCGCATCATCCTGAACGGGCAAGACCTGGCGACCCTGCCACCTTTCCAGCGGCCCATGAACATGATGTTCCAGAGCTACGCGCTCTTTCCGCACCTCACGGTGTGGCAGAACATCGCTTTCGGCCTGCAGCGCGAAAGCCTGCCCAAGGCCCAGGTGGCTGAACAAGTCGAGGCCATGCTCAAGCTGGTGCAACTGGGCAAGTTTGCGCAGCGCAAGCCGCACCAGTTGTCAGGCGGCCAGCAGCAGCGGGTAGCCCTGGCGCGCAGCCTGGCCAAGCAGCCGCAGATGTTGCTGCTGGACGAACCCCTGGGCGCGCTGGACAAGAAGCTGCGCGAAGAAACGCAGATCGAACTGGTCAACATCATCGAACAGGTGGGCGTGACCTGCGTCATGGTCACGCACGACCAGGAAGAGGCCATGACCATGGCCAGCCGCATTGCCATCATGAGCGAAGGCCGCTTCCTGCAAGTGGGCGCGCCGGGTGACATCTATGAAACTCCGGCCACCCGCTTCGTGGCCGACTTCATCGGCAACGTCAACCTGATGGAGGGCACGCTGGACAGCGACCAGGCCGACCACTGCCTCATCGGCTGTGCCGATTGCAGGCACTATGTGGGCCATGGCATCACCGGCACCGAAGGCATGGCCGTCACGGTGGCGCTGCGGCCCGAGAAGATCACGCTCGGCAAGGACAAACCGGCTGGCGAAAGGGGTGGCTTCAACCAGGTGCAGGGCACGGTGAAGGAAATGTCCTACTTCGGCAGCTTCACGGTGTTTCACCTGCAGCTGGCCAGCGGCGCCAGGCTCAAGGTCAGCATGGCCAACACGCAGCGGCACCGCGACGAAGACATCACCTGGGGCGACAGCGTCTGGGCGCATTGGTCCGAGTCGGCGCATGTCGTGCTCACGCAGTAGGCGCCAGGTGAACCGCTGCATGAAGCGCCGCACGAACCTCTGCGTCCACAGCGTCGGGGCCGCGGCATGAACGCCCTCAAGCCCCTGTTCACCGGTCGCGCTTTCGTGATTGCAGTGCCGCTGGTGTTTCTGCTGCTGTTTTTTCTGTTCCCGTTTTTCATCGTCGGCAAGATCAGCGTGTCCGAGATGGACAACGTCGTCTTCAAGGACGTGCTCACCTACACCGATGGTGTGCTGTCGCTGGCGCTGCGCTTTAACAACTACATCTTCATCACTGAAGACGCGCTGTACTTCAAGACCTACCTGGCCAGCGTCAAGTACGCCGCGGCCACCACGGTGCTGTGCCTGCTGATCGGCTACCCCTTTGCGTATTTCATGGCGCGCGCCAAACCCACGCAGCAGCCGGCGCTGCTGATGCTGGTGATGCTGCCTTTCTGGACCAGTTTTCTGCTGCGGGTCTACGCCTGGCGCGGCCTGCTCACCGAAGGCGGCTGGGTGGCCGACACGCTCATCGCCCTGGGGCTGGACCAGCTGCTCTACAGCCTGGGCCTGATCTCCACGCCCGGCAAGCTGATGCACACGCCGTTTTCGCTGGTGCTGGGCATGACCTACAGCTACCTGCCTTTCATGATCCTGCCGCTGTTCGGCAACCTGGCCAAGATGGACCTGCGCCTGCTGGAAGCCGCAGCCGACCTGGGCGCCACACCCTGGACTGCGTTCTGGAAGATCACCGTGCCACTGTCCAAGGCCGGCATCATTGCCGGAAGCATGCTGGTGTTCATCCCCTGCGTGGGTGAGTTTGTCATTCCCGAATTGCTGGGCGGGCCCGAGACGCTGATGATCGGCCGCGTGCTGTGGGACGAATTCTTCAGCAACAACGACTGGCCCATGGCCAGCAGCGTGGCCGTGGTGATGGTGCTCTTGATCATCGTGCCGCTGGCCATCTTCAACAAGTACCAGGCCGAAGCGCAGGAGCGCGCCAGGTGATGCGCGGCACATCGGTCAGCTTCAACAAGTGGTTCGGCCGCAGCTGGCTGGGCCTGGGCTACTTTTTCTTGTACGTGCCCATCGTGGCGCTGGTGATCTATTCTTTCAACGACTCGCCCATTCCCAACCAGTGGCGCGGCTTCACGCTCAAGTGGTACGCCGCCTTGGCCAAGGACCAGGAGATGCTGGCCGGCCTGTGGCTCAGTTTGAAGATTGCCTTCATGACCGCCTGCGGCTCGGTGGTGCTGGGCACCTTTGCGGCCTTTGCACTGGTCAAGTACAAACGTTTTTTCGGCCGCACGGTGTTCTCGGGCATGGTCAACGCACCGCTGGTGATGCCCGAGGTGGTGGTGGGCCTGTCGCTGCTGCTGATGCTGGTCAGCGTGCAGCGTGCGCTGGGCTTTCCGGAGCGTGGCCTCTTCACCATCTGGCTGGGCCACCTGCTGCTGGGCATGGCCTATGCAGCGGTCATCATCCAGTCGCGCCTGCAGGACATGAACCCGCAGCTGGAAGAAGCGGCCATGGACCTGGGCGCGAAGCCGCACCAGGTGTTCTGGCTGGTGACGCTGCCGCTCATCGCACAAAGCCTGCTGTCGGCCTGGCTGCTGACCTTCACGATCAGCCTGGACGATGTGGTGTTGTCGGCGTTTCTGTCGGGTCCGGGCTCGACGACGATGCCGCTGGTGATTTTCTCGCGCGCGCGCCTGGGCCTGAATCCCAGCGTCAATGCCGTTGCCACCTTGATCATCGTCGTTGTGGCCATCGGCGTGGTGCTGGCCAGCTACGGCATTGCCCGCACCGAACGCAAGCGCCAGCGCGAGATGGCCGACGCGACGCGCCACTGAATCCCGAAGCCTCCAACAAGCACCCACGCACGAGTGGCATCCCATCGAAGGAGAAAACCGATGAACCTGTTCGCACCTACCGCTGTTGCCCTTGCATTGCTCACGGCGTTTCCTGTGGCCGCCCAAAGCAACGAAGAGTTGCTGAAAGAGTTGCGTGCACTGCGCGAGCGTGTGAACCAGCTGGAACAAAAGCTCATGGCCCAACCGGCCGCGGCCGCGTCGCCTGCTGCCCCTGCGCCTGGCCAGTGGGGCATGACACCCGAACAGGCGCGTGAACTCAACCGCATCGCCATCAAGGCCGAAGCGCTGCAGGACAACTTTTCCGACCAGGGCTTCAAGGGTCTGAAAATCAGCGGCCAGATCGACCCCACGTTCATCGTCAACCAGCGCCAGAAGGACGCTGGCTTCGTGCTGCTGAACAACGGTGACGCGCGCTACACCTACGACAACTCCTACTTCGGCATGGCAGTGATCGACTTCGAAAAGGAAACCGACAGCGGCACCAAGTGGCGGCTGACGCTGGCACCAGAACGTGGCACTGGTGCGTTGATCAACGGCAACTCCATCGTGCACGAAGCCTCGGTGTCGATTCCCTTGTCCGACCTGCAGACGCGTTTGTGGCTGGGCCAGATCCCCGACTGGACGGGTTACGAGATCACGCTGCCCGCCGGCAACAAGCTGATCACGCACAACCTGCTGTTCGACTTCATGGCGCCCACGGCCTACACCGGCGCGGTGCTCGACATCACGCGCGGCAAGTGGTGGTCACGCGTGGGCGTGGCCAACTTCAACACCGCGCGTGGCACGCCCGACAACGCGGCGCCGGTCTTCATCTACCGCGTGGACTACAGCAAGGGTGAATTCGACGGCTTCGGTTTCACCGGCCTGCACGGCAAGATACCCAACTACGCCGCCGACGGCAGCTACTTGGTGGACACCGGCTTGGTGGACAGTGCGGGCGACCCGATCTTCGAAGACACGCCATTTGCGTCTGCGGGCAAGAACACCATGGCCCACCTGCTGGAGTTCGACGCCTACTACATCCGCGGCGACTGGAGCCTGTTCGGCCAGGTCAGCTACGGCCAGCAAAAGCGCGCCGCCATCTTCAACAGCGACGGCCAGTTGCGCGACGCGCGCTGGTGGGGCGTGTCGGCCACCATGGGCTACGCGATCACGCCACGCCTGGAAGCCGTCTTGCGCGCCGACTACATCAACAACAAGAAAAACGGCGGCGGCTTGCTGGGCTACAGCTTCGACGATGGCCTGAACGGCATCGGTCGCGGCTTGCTGGCCGACGGCAGCTTTGCCAAGGGCGACGCCGTGGGCGCCAACCGCTACGCGCTGAGCCTGGGCATGAGCTACCGCGTGGACGAAAACGCCACCTTCAAGGTGGAGTACCGTTTGGACGGCGCCAACCAGCCGGTGTTTGCCAACCCCGACTTCACGCGCTTCAGCAAGACCAACAACCTGTTAGGCGCATCGATGGTGGTCAGCTTCTGAGCATCACACAGGCCACTGACAAAGCGGGCGGGCTTTGTGGCCCGCCTTGCTGTTTGAGGAGATCTTCCGCATGACTGCATCCACCATCGACTGGACCGAGCGTGCAGCCGCGCTGCACATCGATGGCCGTTGTGTCATCGACGGCCAACGAAAGCCAAGCGCCAGCGGCCGGACTTTCAGCTGCCTGAGCCCCATCAACGGCCGCGCACTGGGCGACGTGGCGCGTGGTGGGCAGGCCGATGTGGATGCTGCCGTGGCCAGTGCACGCGCCGCTTTCAACGACGGCCGTTGGGCAGGCAAACCGCCTACCGTGCGCAAGCGGCTCTTGATGCGCTTCGCCGACAAGATACTGGCTGCACGCGAAGAACTGGCGCTGCTGGAAACCCTGGACATGGGCAAGCCCATCCAGTATTCGCTGGCCGTCGACGTGCCCAGCACCGCGCGCTGCATCGCCTGGTATGCCGAGGCGGTGGACAAGATCTACGACGAAATTGCACCCACGGGCGCCAACGCACTGGCGCTGATCACGCGCGAACCCATGGGAGTCATCGGTGCCATCGTGCCCTGGAACTACCCCATGATCATGGCCGCCTGGAAGCTGGGGCCGGCGCTGGCGGCGGGCAATTCGGTGGTGCTCAAACCCAGCGAAAAAAGCCCGCTCACGGCACTGCGCCTGGCTGATCTGGCGGTGGAAGCGGGCATCCCGCCGGGGGTGTTCAACGTGGTGCCGGGTTACGGCGCAGAAGCAGGTGAAGCGCTGGCGTTGCACATGGACGTGGACGCCATCGCCTTCACCGGCAGCACGCGCACGGGCCGCCGCATGCTGGACTACGCCGGCCGCAGCAACCTCAAACGGGTCTACAACGAACTGGGCGGCAAGAGTGCCTTCGTGGTTTTCGACGACTTCTCCGATGTGAAACGTGCCGCCCAGACCGTGGCCGGCAGCATGTTCTTCAACCAGGGCGAAAGCTGCAACGCACCCAGCCGCGTGCTGGTGCACGACAGCATCGCCGACGAGTTTGTCGCCCTCGTCGCTGCGCAGGCCGTGCACCACCAGCCAGCCGACCCGCTGCTGATGAGCACCGAGATGGGCGCGCTGGTCGACGACACGCAGCTCAAGACCGTGATGGCCTACATCGAAGCCGGCCAGACGGAAGGCGCGCGACTGGTCACCGGCGGCCAGCGTGTGATGACGGACAGCGGCGGCTACTACGTGCAGCCCACCGTGTTTGATGCCGTGGCCAACGGCATGAAGATCGCCCGCGAAGAGATCTTCGGCCCGGTGATGGGCATCATCCGCTTCAAGACCGAAGCCGAAGCCGTGCAACTGGCCAACAACAGCAGCTACGGCCTGCAGGCCAGTGTGTGGAGCGACAACATCAACCGGGCCCACCGCGTGGCGCGGGCGCTGCGCGCCGGCACCGTGCACGTCAACCAGTACGACGAAGACGACATCACCGTGCCCTTTGGCGGCTACAAACAAAGTGGCAATGGCCGCGACAAGAGCTTGCACGCATTCGACAAGTACACCGAGTTGAAGACGACCTGGATACGCATCGACGCGGCCCCGGTCTGAGGGTCTGAGAGGCCACGCCATGACCGACCTGCAGCAAAGCCTGCACGCAGCCGGCGTGCACACGCTGCTGGTGCAGTTCACCGACGTGCACGGCTGCGCCAAAGGCAAATTCGTGCCCCTGGCGCACCTGCACGATGTGTTGAGCCTGGGTGCTGGTTTTGCCGGACCGTCGATCTGGGGCACCGCCCTGCCTCGCACCGGGCCACGTGCTGAGTACTTTGCGCGGGGCGACACCAGCACGGCGCAGCCGCTGCCCTGGATGCCCGGCGTGGCCCGCATCGTAGGTGACGGTTTTGTCGAAGGTCAGCCTTTTGACGCCTGCCCACGCCAGGTGCTGCGGCGTGCGCTGGCGCGTCTGGCTGAACGGGGCTGGACGCTTCGCACGGGCATCGAACCCGAGTTCTTTTTGCTCAAGCGCAGCGTCAGCGGCCAGTGGCAGCCGGCCGACGATGAAGACCGGCTCGACAAACCGTCCTACGACCTGAAGTCGCTGCCGCGCCAGTTCGGTTTTTTGCATGAACTGCACCATGCCCTGTCCGCTTGTGGCATGGACGTTCTGCAGATCGACCACGAAGACGCACACGGCCAGTACGAAGTGAACTTCGCCTATGGAGAAGCGCTGCTCAGCGCCGACCGCCTGATGCTGTTCAAAATGGCCGCCCAGGCGCTGGCCGAGGCACGCGGCCACGCTTTTTCGATGATGCCCAAGCCCTTTGCCAATCAGCCGGGCAGCGGCATGCATTTCCATGTTTCGCTGTGGCAGGGCGAGCGCTGCCTGTTCGATCCTGGGTCATCGGAGCTCGACGTCTCGACAGGGCTGTCCGAAGTGGGCCGCCGGTTCATCGCCGGAGTCCTGACCCATGCCGGTGCGCTGTGCGCCTTGGCCGCGCCAACGGTCAACTCGTACAAGCGCCTGATGGTGGGTGAATCGCTCAGCGGCACCAGCTGGGCACCGGCCTACGTGGCGCACGGACCCAACAACCGCACGGCGATGTTGCGCACGCTGCCGGGCCGGTTCGAGTGGCGCGTGCCCGACGCCAGCGCCAACCCCTATCTGGCTACGGCAGCACTCATTGCCGCTGGACTGGACGGCATTGACCGCAGCCTGGACCCGGGTCCCGCCTGCACCGACGACCTGTTCATCTGGCCGCTGGACCGGATACGTTCACAAGGCATCCCGCTGCTGCCGCAATCGCTGCAGGAAGCCCTGGACGCGCTGCAAGCCGACCCGGTCATCACCGCCGCGTTGGGGGACACGCTGAGCGTCGAGTTTGTGCGCCTGAAGCGCCGTGAGTTCAGGGCCTACTGCCGCCATGTCAGCGGCTGGGAACTGGACCGCTACGCAACGGCCTTTTGACGCGCCAACTCAGTTCTTCGACGGTGCCGTGTCACTGACCGACGGAACCGGGGAGGCGGCCGGCACCGCTGCACCCGGGGTAATGGTCACCAGTTCGCGGTATATGCCGCCCGAGTCCACGCTGCCGCTGACAGTGCCGTGACCGCGCATGCGGGACAGGCAGTCCTTGCGCAGGTTCACTGGCAAGGCCTGGCAACGCTTCAGCTGGTTGGCGGCATAGTTCGGGTCCAGATCCTTGGGCCTGTCGCGCAAGGCTGCAGCTTGACCCACGACAGCATCTTGCAGGCAGGCGCTGCGGTCTGCCGTGTCTTGCTTGACCATGCAGGCCGCACGCTCTTGTTTGTAGCGGGCATGGATCTCGGCTTGTTCGATGCGGGTCAGCGCCCAGCTGGGCGCCGCAGCCAGCGCCGCTACCAGGAACAAGGACACGCCCAGCGGGCTAATCGGGCTAATCGGGCTAATCGGGCCAATCGGGCTAACGGCTGGATAACGCTTGGACAGTCGGCTTGAGGGCAGCACGTGGGACTCCTCGTCGGATGAATTGAGTCACCAGTGTCGGATTCCGCTGGTCCTGCGTCTGCCGGACGGCACCACCGCAGACGGTGCTGCGCTCGCCCGGGTTGCTGTAGGACAAGGGCCCGTCAGCCATTGCTCGTGAACTCACAACCGCCAACAATCGTTCAGCGCTGAGCGCTGGCCGGCCTGCTGCAGGCGAAACGTGGTGCAGCAACCCACGATGCCAGCGCCGACGACCACGCAGTCGGCAGCATCGCTCATCAAAGTCCCCAGGCGTAGGGATCTTCGGGGTCGAAGACCACGGTGGCGTCCAGCGTCACGTAGGCGCGGCCATGGATGAAAGGCTGGATACCCGGGGCACACGCTGCAGCGGCCTGGTAGTGCGCCGCAAACACGCTGCCGATGACACTTTCCTGGTGCCACAACTCGCCCGGTGCCAGCACCCCGTCTGCAGCCAGGCAAGCCAGCTTGGCGCTGGTGCCGGTGCCGCAGGGTGATCGGTCGTAGGCGCCGCCTGGGCACAGCACAAAGCTGCGGCCGCTGAAGGCGGGGTCGCGGCGGGTGTCCTGCGCCGGGCCCAGCAGTTCGACGTGGTCGATCTCTGCACCACCTGCACCCGTGATGCCCTGCGCGACCAGGGCCTGCCGCAGCGATTCGGCACGTGCTGTGAGTTCGGCAATGTGCGCGGGTAGCAGCGGCAAGCCATGGTCGTGGCACAGGAAAAACCAGTTGCCGCCCCAGGCCACGTCGCCATGCAGGCGGCCGACACCGGGCAAGTCCACCGCCACGTGCCGCAGGTGTCGGTAGGCAGCGACGTTGGCCACAGTCACGCTGCCATCGGCATGCAGCGTGGCCTGCACCGGGCCCACCGGCGTTTCGATGGTGTGGGTGCCGCGGGTCAGCCGCCCCAGGTGCGCCAGCGTGGCCACCAGGCCGATGGTGCCGTGGCCACACATGCCCAGGAAGCCCACGTTGTTGAAGAAGATCACGCCGCAGGCATGTGACGGGTCCTGCGCTTCGCAAAGCAGCGCGCCGACCAGCACGTCGCTCCCACGTGGCTCGTTCACCAGCGCGCGGCGCCAGGTGTCGTGGTGCTGGCGAAAGTGCTGCAGGCGGTCGGCCATGCTGCCGCTGCCCAGGTCCGGGCCGCCGCTGATGAGCAGCCGTGTGGGCTCGCCACCCGTGTGCGAATCGATCAATCGGGCGGGCCGTGCGGTGGTTGTGTCGGGCATGGCAAGCAGCTCAGTCGAGACGAAGCAAACTGTACGATGCAGCGAGCCGCCCTCACATGCCCATCCATACCGCCCACCGCAACCCCATGACAACACCGGCCGTCGCCTGGCAAGGCGTTTTTCCCGCCCTCACCACGCAGTTCCGCGACGACTTTTCGTTGGAAATCGACGCCACGGCGGCGGTCATCGGCGCACTCGTCCGCGACGGTGTCTCGGGCCTGGTGATCTGCGGCACGGCGGGCGAGAACACTTCGCTCACCCGCGCGGAAAAGAGCCCGATCATGGAGACAGCCGTGTCGGTGGCCGCAGGGTGTGTGCCCGTGATCTGCGGCGCGGCCGAATTCACCAGCGTGTTTGCCATCGAAACCACCAAAGAAGCGGCGCGGCAGAAGGTGGACGGCATGGCCAAGGTGGTGCCGCTCTGCGAGTGGTTCATGCCACTCCTGCACCTGGACGCCAGGCCTGACCTGGTGCAGTGCATCAAGCTGTGTGAACACCTGGTGGGACATGGCAGCTGGCGCACCCGGCCGCCGAGACTGGCTTTGCCGGATGCCGACCGGACATTCGTCGAGCAGGCCATGGCAAACGCGTTGAAACACCGCCCTGCTCTGCCAGACGTGGGCCTGGCGCGCCCTTGAGCGCCGTGCCCGTCTGGGCTTACGCCAGCCTGGCCGCCAGCACGCTGCTCGTGGGCAGCTACGTCGGCCTGTCCAAGCTGCTGGTGGCTGTGTTTCCGGTGCTGCTGCTGGCGTGGCTGCGTTTTGGCATCGCGGCAGTGGCCATGCTGCACTGGGTGCGGCGCGGCCCTGCCGAGGCGCCGCTGTCGCCGCGCGACCGCCGCCTGCTGTTCTGGGAGAGCTTCCTGGGCAACTTCCTGTTCAGCATCTGCATGTTGTACGGCGTGGCGCTGACATCGGCGATGGCTGCGGGTGTCACGATGGCGGCGATTCCGGCGGCCATCGCGATCCTGTCGCGGTTGGCACTGGGTGAACACATCCGGCCCCGGGTGGCAGTGGCCATCGCCTGCGCGGTGGCCGGCATCGCCCTGTTGGCTTACGCCCGCGCTTCGCCACAGGCGGCGGCTGGCGATGCCGATTCGCTTTGGGGTTATGCGCTGCTGCTGGGCGCCGTGGTCTGCGAAGCTTGTTACGTCGTGATCGGCAAGCAGCTGACGGGTCAGGTGACGCCACGCCGCATCAGTGCGCTCATCAACCTGTGGGGGCTGGCGCTGGTCACACCCTTCGGCATCTGGCAGGCGCTGAGCTTCGACTTCGGTGCCGTGGCGGCAGGCACCTGGGGCTTGCTGGTCTTCTATGCATTGGCAGCCAGCATGGTCAGCGTGTGGCTGTGGATGCAGGGCCTGCGCCATGTGCCGTCGTCACAGGCCGGCGTCTTCATGGTGCTGCTGCCGGTGGGCGCGGCGCTGGTGGGCGCGCTGGTGCTGGGTGAAGGTTTCGGCCTGCCGCACGCGCTGGCCTTGGGCTTGGCGCTGGCCGGCCTGCTGCTGGCCACCTGGCCGCAAAAAAAGGACCCGGCCCCGGCCCTTTGACGTCAGGGCACTCATGAGGGCGCGATTCGTTTCCGCACGAGCAACTGCTCAGGCGCGTGCGGCTTTGCCGTAGTGCGTGAAACGCTCGATGACCTCGAGCATTTGCGCGTGCGACAACAGCGCCGGTTCGCCCACGGCCAAGGCTTGCAGGTAAGTCTGGCACAAGGCTTCGATTTCCACCAGCACCTTCATGGCCTGCGCCAAGGTGCCACCGGCCGCCACCATGCCGTGGTTGGCCATCAGGCAAGCATGACGATCGGCCATGGCGGCGGCCACCGCTTCTGACAAGGCCTGGGTGCCGAACAGGTGGTAGGGCACACAAGGCACGTTGTCGCCACCGGCCACCGCCACCATGTAGTGGAAGGCCGGCAGCTCGCGCCGCAGGCAGGCCAAGGCCGTGGCGTGCGTGGAATGGGTGTGCAGTACCGCGTGCAGGTCGGGCCGCGCGGTGTAGATGGCCTGGTGGAAGTGCCACTCGGACGAAGGCGCCCAGTCGCCGCGCTGCGTGCCATCCCAGCCCATCCACACCATGTCTTGCTCGCGCACATCATCGGCGCCCATGCCCGTGGGCGTGATCAGCATGCCATCGCCCCAGCGGCAACTGGCATTGCCCGTGCTGCCCCGGTTCATGCCCAGTGCGTCCAGGCGCTGCACGGCAGCCACGATGCCGGCGCGGACCGTGGTTTCATCGTCGTTCATGCGCGCCCCTTCATCAGCTGGCGCAGCGCCGCTTCCTGCGCAGGCACCACACCGTGTTCGGTGATCAGGCCGCTGACCAGCCGTGCCGGCGTGACGTCGAAAGCCGGGTTGGCAGCGGCCGTACCTTCGGGCGCAAGACACACCTCTACCAGCGCGCCATCGGCCGCCAGGCCTTGCAGGTGCGTGACCTCACGTGCCGAACGCTCTTCGATCGGGATTTCGGCCAGGCCGTCGCTCAGGCCCAGGTCCAGCGTCGATGTGGGCATGGCGACGTAAAACGGCACCCCGTTGTCGTGCGCCGCCAGCGCCTTCAGGTAGGTGCCGATCTTGTTGCAGACGTCGCCGCGTGCGGTGACCCGGTCGCAGCCCACGATGCACAGGTCCACCTGGCCGCGCTGCATGAGGTGGCCGCCCGCGTTGTCGGCCACCAGTGTGTGCGGCACACCGGCCTGGGCCAGTTCCCAGGCCGTCAGGCTCGCGCCCTGGTTGCGCGGCCGCGTTTCGTCCACCCACACATGAACGGCCAGGCCCGCTGCGTGCGCCTGGTAGATGGGCGAAGTGGCTGTGCCCCAGTCCACGGTGGCCAGCCAGCCGGCGTTGCAATGTGTCAGCACCTGCACCGGGCCCGCACTGTTTTGAAGCTTGCGCGCGGCCGCGGCCTGCAGCAGCGCCAGGCCGTGCTGGCCGATGGCAGCGTTCACAAGCACGTCTTCTTCAGCGATGGCGTCCGCCGCGTCCCAGGCCACCGCGCGGCGTTGCTGCGGCTGCAGCGGGCCCAGCACGCGGGCCATGCGGTCCAGCGCCCACATCAGGTTCACCGCCGTTGGGCGCGACGACCGCAACCACGCCGTGCTGGCCGCCAGCGCAGCGTCGGACGCATCGGTGTTGCACTGCAGGGCCACGCCGTAAGCGGCGGTGGCACCGATGAGCGGCGCGCCCCGCACCCACATGTCGCGGATGGCGGTGAACACGGCCTGGGGCGTGGCCAGCCGTTCCATTTGCAGCCGGTGCGGCAACAGGCGCTGGTCGATGACCTCCACCGCGTCGCGCCCGGGCATGGCGCGCAGTGGTCGCAAGGCCTGGCCGGCGACGATCATGGTGCCGGCTTCAGCACACGCCCGGCCACACCCTGGAGCTTTGCCACCAGTGCCGGGTCGCGTGCCTCGGGTGCGGTGATGAGTGCAAAGCTCAGCGCCTGGCGACAGCTGCAGGCTGCGGCCTGGGCGTCGGCGCTGATGGTGCCGGCCAGGCCCGCCACCAGCGTCTTGGCCGCCTGCGCGTTGGCCAGCAGCACCTGGATGACGGCGTCCACCGTCACGGCTTCGTGGCCGATGTGCCAGCAGTCGAAGTCGGTGACCATGCTCACCGAGCAGTAACACAGCTCGGCTTCGCGGGCCAGCTTGGCTTCGGGCATGTTGGTCATGCCAATGACACTGGCATTCCAGCTGCGGTAGAGCTGGCTTTCGGCCAGGGTGCTGAACTGCGGGCCTTCCATCACCAGGTAGGTGCCGCCACGTGCATGGGGCACGCCCTGCCCCGCCAACGCGGCCTGCACGTGGTCTCCCAGGCGCGGGCACACCGGTTGCGCCATGGACACATGCGCCACCATGCCGGTGCCGAAGAAGCTCTTGGCGCGGGCAAAGGTGCGGTCGATGAACTGGTCGACGATGACAAAGGTGCCTGGCGGCAGGTCGGCCCGCAGACCGCCCACGGCAGAGATCGACAACACGTCGGTCGCGCCCAGTTGTTTGAGTGCGGCGATGTTGGCGCGGTAGTTCACCTCTGAAGGCGGGATGCGATGGCCGCGCCCGTGGCGTGGCAAAAAGGCCAGTTCAGCGCCGTTCAGGCGGCCGCGAAACACCTGGTCCGACGGCGCGCCCCAAGGGGTGTCCACGGTCTCCCAGCGCGTGTCGGTCAGGCCCGGCAGGTCGTAAAGGCCGCTGCCCCCGATGATGGCCAGCAAGGGTTGGGTCACGGTCGGGTTTCCTTCTGTGGGTGGGTGCGCGGCGGCCCGGGGCGGGCACGGCGCCAGAAGATGCTAAGCCAAGGCAGGGAGTCGGGCACTGCCAGCCGCCGCCTGGGCCATCACCTGATGCGGCGACAGCGCCTTCAGCCGGTGGTCAGACCACACCTGGCGCCAGCGCCGTGCACCCGGCAAACCGTTGCGCAAGCCCAGCATGTGGCGCGACGCATGCGACCAGGGCGTGCCCTGCGCCGCCAGCCCGTCCATGTAGGCCACATAGGCCTGCTCGATGCTGTCTCGGGTGGCCGCAGGCCCACCAGCACCAAAAAAGCGGCGGTCCCAGCCGGTCATCGCAAAAGGCTCGTGGTAGGCATGCCGGCCCACCATCACGCCATCGACGTGCTGCAGCTGCGTTTCGATCTGCTCGTCTTGTGTGAAGCCCCCGTTGATGACGATGGTCAGCGCCGGAAAGTCGACCTTCAGCCGCCAGGCCAGTTCATGCCGCAGCGGTGGCACCTCGCGGTTTTCCTTGGGGCTCAGGCCCTGCAACCAGGCGTTGCGCGCGTGCACGATGAACACCTGACAGCCGCCGCGCTGCGACACGGTGCCGACAAAGTCGCGCACGAAGTCGTAGTTCTCGCCACGGTCGATGCCGATGCGGTGTTTCACCGTCACGGGCAGGTCCACCACGTCGCGCATGGCCTTCACACAGTCGGCCACCAACTCGGGTTCGGCCATCAGGCACGCGCCAAAAGCACCGCGCTGCACCCGTTCGCTGGGGCAGCCGCAGTTGAGGTTGACCTCGTCGTAACCCCACTGCGCGGCCAGCTTGGCGCAATGCGCCAGATCAGCCGGTTCGCTGCCGCCCAGCTGCAATGCCACCGGGTGCTCTAGTGGGCTGAAGTCCAGGTGACGCGGCACATCACCATGCAACAAAGCGCCCGTGGTCACCATCTCGGTGTACAGGCGCGTGTGCCGCGTGATCAGGCGGTGGAAGACGCGGCAGTGGCTGTCGGTCCACGCCATCATGGGCGCCACACTCAAGTGCCATGGACTAAGCTGTTGATTCATAAGGACTAATCTTGTTCTTTTCGGCCCGGCCAAGCCTCGCGACGACGAACCCGATGGGGTCAAGGACTGTTCGCGGATTCTGCATGCCAATCAACGGGCGACACGCCGTGTTGCTGCCACAAATGACTGAGTTGCCGGACTGAGTTGCCGGACTGCGTGCGCCGTTTTGTCTGGCGTCAGTGCCACGGATTTGCTACCGCGCTCACGCCCGATAGCTATGGCGCCGCGGCCTTGCAGACACGCGGTATCACGATCGCCGAGACCGCGATGAGTCGAGCCTGTGCCCGCTCCTGGGCAGGCCGACGCAAGCGACTTCCGCCGTCCGGTCGGGCGCGCACGCCGACGAGGCCGGTTGGAGCCGTAACTCAATCGCAATACACTGCCCCGATGAAGTCCGCTGTCATACCCCAAATCCGCGTTGAACCAGAGTTGCGCGCAGAGCTCGAGTCCGTTCTCAGGCAGGGCGAGACCCTGACCGACTTCGTCGAAGCGACGGTGCGAGACGCCGTCGCTTTCAGGCGCGTCCAGACCGCATTCCACGCTCGGGCACAAGCTGCGTCCGAGGAGTACCACCGGACAGGCGTTTCCGTGCCCATTGAACCCGTCCTGGAAAGACTGCAATCCAGGCTTGACGCCAAGCGTAAGAAGCTTGGCCGATGAGCTTTGTCGTCGAGCTGTCTCCTGCGGCTGTGGATGACCTGGAACGTCTCTTTGACTTCTTGCTCGAACGGTCCGAGACGACTGAAGACCTTGATCGAGCCCAAGCCGCGATCGAAGCGATCAGAGCGACTGCGAAGCACAGGCTGGCGATCACGCCCTTCAGCTTCCGCAAAGCCGCCCAGAACCCAGCCCAGCGGGAATTGATCATTCCGTTCGGAGGTACCGGGTATGTCGCGCTGTTCGAGATCGTCAGCCCGTCAAGAGTCCTGGTGCTCGCGGTACGCCACCAGCGTGAAGAGGACTATCACTGACGCCGGTCATCGACGGCTTCACGCCACACGCTCGAGGCGTTCAAACGCACTGAGTTTGGTGCCGCCGTGAAGAACGGACGAAGAAGCCCATCGCCCAGGTGGCCGCCCGCGCTGGCTGCCACCGTGAGATCGACTTGAAGGGGTGCCAGGCACCGGACTTACGCGACAGTCGTCCCGCGTGTGCCGGTGCGCCAGTGGGTACTGTCGTTGCCGATTCCGCTGCGCCTGCTGCTGGCCGCGCAACCCAAGCTGCCAACGCCCGTCCTGCAGGTCGTACACCGCGCCATCACACGCTTCCTGCTCGATCAGGCCGGGTTGAAGGCCGAGCAGGCCGACAGCGGCGCGGTCAAACGCGGACCAGCGGATTCATCACCTTCAGCGCCGGAAAGCGGCCGAAGTCGCGGTCGGCCGACCACAGCTCGTGCACGCCGTGGTCGATGCAGATGGCGGCGATGCGGGCGTCGTGGATCAACGCGCCGCTGATGCGGCCGGTGAGCGCGGTGTCGCGCAGCCGCGCCAGATGCCCTGGCGCTTCGCCAATGAAAGCAAAGTGCGGCGTCGCGCGCCAAGCATCGATCGCGTCGAAGGCCACTTCGAGCGGCATCGGCACCTCGAACAGCCTGCGGTTGGTGGCCACACTGATGAACTCGTGCACGCAGGGCCACGGGATACACCAGGGCTGGCCGGACTGCACCAGCCCGGCGATGCGGGCCGCCGCGACGGCGTGCAGCGGCATGTCTCGCCGCGCTGAATACACCAGCAGGTTGGTATCGACGGCGATCAAGCGCCGTGGCCTTCGTAGATGATGTCGCGGATCGCCGGCCAGCCGCCGGCAGCCACCTCGGGGCGCATGCCGCCGCCGCCGTAGAAGACCACGGGCTTGAATTTGAAAGGCTTGCGCGGTGCCGGCTGCGCGAGCGTCTCGCGCAAGCCCTGCTCGACCAGCGCACGCAGCGTGGTGCCACGCCGCGCCGCTTCACGTTTGGCTTGCTCGAACAGCGGGTCGGCAATCTCGATGGTCGTCTTCATGGTCGTATGGGCCCCCGGATATGGGTTCCCATACTACCATCGCGTTCAGTCCCGATCGGCCGGCATCGGCAGCGGCCCGGGGGCGCCACCGGCTTGCACCGCGGTGCCGTGCTGAACCACCGACTTGGGCTTTTTCACCCGCACCAGATAGCTGTACAGCACCGGCACCACCACCAGCGTCAGCAGCGTCGAGGTGATGACGCCGCCGATGATCGCGCGGCCCATCGGGGCTTGCAGCTCGCCACCGTCGTTCAGCGCCAGCGCCAGCGGCAGCATGCCGAAGACCATCGCTGCCGTCGTCATCACGATTGGCCGCATGCGCGTCATGCCGGCTTCCAGCAGCGCATCGGCCACCGTCGCGCCGGCCTTGCGCGCCTGGTTGGCGAAGTCGACCAGCAGGATCGCGTTCTTCGTCACCAGGCCCATCAGCATCACCAGGCCGATCATCGAGAACACGTTGAGCGTGCTCCTCCACAGCAACAGCGCCAGCATCACGCCGATCAGCGCCAGCGGCAGGCTGGCCATGATGGCGATGGGTTGCAGGAAGCTGCCGAACTGGCTGGCCAGCACGATGTAAATGAAGATCACCGCCAAGGCCATCGCTGCCAGCAGGCCACCGAAGGCCTCCTGCTGCTGCTGCATCTGGCCGCCGACGTCGAAGCTGAAGCCCGGCGGGAGGTTGGTTTCCTGGATCAGCTTCTGCACGTCGGCGCTGACATCGCCGACGCTGCGGTCCTTCACGCCCGCAAACACGGCCTCGCGACGCTGCAGGTTCTGGCGCCGGATGATCTCGGGGTTGAACACGGTCTCGATCGTGGCCACGCTTTCCAGGCTGATCGGGGTGCCGTCCTTGGCAAACGCCACCGGCAGGCCGCGCAGTTGTTCGACGCGTTCGCGCTGGGTCTCGTTCAGGCGCAGCACGACGTCGACCTGGGTGCCGTCGCTCGTCGTCCAGAACGTCGCTGTTTCGCCGTTGACGTAGGCCCGCAGCGAGCTCGCCAGCTGTGGCGCGGTCAGGCCGAGTTCGCGCACCGCACCGGGTTTCAGGCGGATCGCATAAGCCGGCAGGCCGGGCTTGACGCTGCTTTCCACGTCCACCGCGCCCGGAATCTTCCTGACCTTCTCGGCGAACTCATTGGCGACCTTGGCCAGGCCGTCCGAGTCGTCACCCAGGATGGCGACATAGATCGGCCGGTTGAAGCCCACGCTGGCGTCGGTGCCAGGTACCTTGGCGATCGACTCGCGGATCGCGTTCTCGACCTCCTTCTGGCTGCGCTTGCGCTCGCGCTTTTCCTTCAGCGAGATGTTCAGCCAGGCCTGGTTGCGCTGGCCCGCGCCGCCGACCCAGGTAGCAACGTTGACCACCTCGGGCATGGCGCCGACGATCTCTTCGATCTGGCGTACCTTGGCGTCGGTGCGCTCCAGGCTGGCGCCGACCGGCATGCGCAGCGCCAGCTGCGTGTAGCCCTCATCGGTCTCGGGCACGAACTCGCTGCCGACCAGCGGGGTCAATGCCAGTGCAATCACGAAGCTCAACACACCACCGGCCATCACCACGCCACGCGGCGTGATGGTGGCCAGGCGCCAGCGGCGGTGGCTTGTTTTGTCGCGCTGCGCGTGTGCATCGAAGCCCCGGGCATACACCGGAACGCCGAGCCACAGCCTGCGCGCACCGATCGTCCAGCGCCGCTCGCTGAAGATCCAGCGGATCGTGCGCTCATAGATGCCGTGCAGCCGGTCCATCGCCCAGTCGGTGGCGCGAATGGCGTGGCCGATGCCCCACCACTTCTTGAGGGTGGTGCTGGGCGGGTCGTGCCACACCGCCGACAGCATCGGGTCGAGCGTGAAGCTGACGAACAGGCTCACCAGCACCGCCACCACCACGGTGACGCCGAAGGGGTAGAAGAACTTGCCGATGATCCCGCCCATGAAGGCCACCGGCGCGAACACCGCCACCAGCGCGAAGGTGGTGGCCATCACGGCCAGGCCGATCTCGTCGGTGCCTTCGCGCGCCGCGGTGTGGTGGTCCTTGCCCATGGCGACGTGGCGCACGATGTTCTCGCGCACCACGATCGCGTCGTCGATCAGCAGGCCGATGCACAGGCTCAGCGCCATCATCGTCATGAAATTCAGCGTGAAGCCGAAGGCATACACGGCGATGAAACTACTGATCACCGCGATCGGCAACGTCAGCCCGGTGATGATCGTGCTGCGCCAGCTGTGCAGGAACAGGAACACGATCGCGATCGTCAGCAGCGCACCTTCGATCAGGGTGTGCTTCAGGCCCGTCAGCGAGCCCTTGACCCAGTCGCTGCTGGCATAGATCAGGCGCAGCTCGGTGTCGGGCGGGATCTGCTTGCGGATCTCTTCCATCGCCGCCTTCACCGCGTCGCCGGTGGCCACGATGTTGGCGTCCTGCTGCTTGAAGACGTTGAAGTTGATGGCTGGCTGGCCGTTGATGCGCGCGGTGGAGTCGCGCTCGCGTTCGCGTTCGATCAGCTGGCCGAAGTCGGACAGCGTCAGCGCCAGGCCGTTGCGGCGCGCGACGACCACGCTCTCGAACTGGCGCGGGTCGCGCACCCGGCCTTCGATGCGCAGCAGCGCGTCCTGCTTGCTGTCGCTGACCAGGCCGACCGGCTGGTCGGCATTGGCCTCGCGCAGAGCGGTCGCAATTTCGGCCGGCGTCACGCCGTAGGCGCGCAGGCGCGTCGGGTCGAGGTCGATGCGCACTTCGCGCTGGACCAGGCCGTTGATCTCGACACGGGCCACGCCTTCGACGCGTTGCAGCCGCTTGCCGACCAGCTGGTCGGCAAGGATCGACAGCTCGCGCGGCGAACGTGTCTTCGACACCAGCGCCATGTTGACGACAGGCTGGCTGTTGTCGTTGTTCCAGCGGGCGATCGTCGGCGCCTTCACGTCGCGCGGAAAGCCTGCCTGCACGGCCGCGACGCGGTCGCGGATGTCCTGCATCGCCCGCCCCATGTCGGCGTCGAGCGAGAACTCCACGCTCATCGTGCCCTGCCCTTCGCCACTGCGCGAGGTGATGCGCTTGACGCCGGCGATCGAGTTCACCGCCTCTTCCATCGGCTTGATGACTTCGCGCTCCACCGCCTCGGGCGATGCACCCGGGTAGCGCACTTCCATCGACGCGCCGGGGAAGCTGATGTCGGGCATCTGCTCGACGCCCAGCTTGCTGTAGCTGAAGATGCCCAGCACGCACAGGGCCACCATCACCATGCAGGCGAAGACGGGGTGATTGATCGAAACACGCGTCATCCACATGGCGTGATCTCCTGGCTCATTTGGTTGGGGGTGGGGCTCAGCGCAGCACGGGTGTCGATGCCGCGGCAGACGCCACCGGCGCCGTCTTCTGCACCACGACCGCCGCCTTCGCACCTTCACGCAGGTTGTCGAAGCGCGCCGCCAGCACCTGGCTGCCCGGCTGCAGGCCCTGCAGCACCTCGACTCGGCTCTGCCGCTCGTCGCGGCGGCCCAGGGTGACGGCGCGGCGCGCCAGCACGCCCGACTCGATCACCCAGACATGGTCCTGCCCGCCTGTGTTGCCCACCGCGGTGGCGGGCACCGTCAGGCGATCGGTGTCGTCGGCCAACACCGCGCGCGCCAGCGCGTACTGGCCGGCACGCAGGGTTTCCTTCGGGTTCTGCAGTTCGATGGTGACGCCGATCGAACGTGTGCCCGGCTCGGCCGCCGGGGCGATGCGCGCGATGCGCCCCGCCACCGGCAAGGCCACGCCTTCCACCTGCACCGTGACAGCCATGCCGGGCGCCAGCCGACCCACTTCATGGG
>ENA-ORBV01001386-ORBV01001386.1-microbial-mat-metagenome-genome-assembly--contig:-NODE-1386-length-54022-cov-6.341941_pt1 | contig 54022 bp, 49 predicted proteins | sample MGYA00237777_ERZ505514 | MGnify/ENA primary metagenome ERZ505514 (study PRJEB26160, sample SAMN06269048) | microbial mat metagenome | isolation source: Oligotrophic lake microbial mat | place... | reverse complement strand
ATCGGCGTGAACAGCCTGGCCGCTTTCATGGACATCCACCAGACCACAGCCAGCAATCTCGTCAAGGCGTTGGTGACTGCGGACATGATCGGGACCGAGAAAAGTGCACCGGACTGCCGGGCTGTGCAGCTCCGAATCCTGCCCACAGGCGCGCGCGTGCTGCGAAAGGCCCGTAGGGTGACTGAAAATGCGACTGAATCGGGGTCGCCGCCGGTACCGCCGACCCTCGATTCCGAGGTCGTGCCGCACGCACGTGGGCGCAGTTTTCCCAACGCCACCAAACGCCGCATTCTTGAGGCTGTGGACCGGTGCGCCCAACCCGGTGAGGTCGGTGCTTTGCTGTGCCGTGAAGGCGTCTATTCCTCCTTCCTGAGCACTTGGCACCGTCAGCGTGAGGCAGCTGACCTTGCGGCGCTGGCGCGCGCAGATTTTCAGCAGGCGGCGTGATCGCGGCCCGGTGTCCCGAGCTGCGGGGAGGGGCTGCGCCTGACGCGGGCAGAGCCCGGCGAGGGGCTGTCCAGCGCGAGGGTTTCCCCGATGTCCAGGCGGTTTTGAGGTCAGGCGGCGGGGCTGTGGCTGCCCAGAATGCGATTGGCCAGCCCAAAACTCCCCAGCAGATCGGCCCTGAGCGGGCGAGTCCGTCCCAGTGGACCTGAAAACGTGCAAAGCATGCCGTTTGAAATGGGTATTCCCCGCCTGATGTCACCGTGCTGGCCAGCTTCCTGCGGATCGTCACCAGCCCCAAGATCTTCCGGCAGGCCACGCCGATCAAAGGTCCGGTGACGTTCGTAGATGCACTGTTGGCATCGACCGGTGTGTAGCTCGCGACCTTGGGCCCGGAGTGGTCATTGTTGCGGCGGCTTTGTCTGGCCAAGCAGCTGGGCGGTAACGACGTGCCGGATGCCTGGTTATCGGCAGCGGTGTCGCACTTGGGCGCGCACCTCGTCAGCTTTGATCAGGACTTCAGGAAGCTGCTTTCGCCTAGCCGGTACACGAGGCTCGTGCCGACCTAGCCCGCAGCCGCGACCGAGCAGCTCGCTTTTTGCTGGTGCTGCAAATGCTGTGGTATTGTGAAAGCGCCGAGCAGAAGGCAAGCATTTGCTGGCATGCTGCACCCATCAGGAGTGAATAAATGGAACACGTGATCCAACTGCATATAGAGAGGTTGCCAGAAGGCGTGTACCTGGCCACGAGCGATGAGATCCAAGGCCTGGTCGCACAAGGCCGCACCATCCAGGAAACCATCGAAATTGCGCGCGATGTGGCCAAGAAGCTGCTCGAGGCGGCGGCTGACACTGGATCTTCCCGTTTGGCGCCTGCCCGCGAGGCATTCGACTACCCGCTTATCGTCGCAACCTGATGGGTGCGCTTGCCGGATTTCGCTATCGCGATATCGTCACGCGCCTGAAGCAGCTGGGGCTGGAGTTTCATCGCCAGGCAGCGGGCTCCCACGAAATCTGGTTCAACCCGCTGCTGAACCGATACACCACCATTCCTAACCACCCGGGCGATATGCCTGAAGGCACGCTTCGGGCCATCCTCAGGCAGGCTGGTATCGAAGCGCAAGAGTTTCTGCGGAAGAAATAGCGGAGTGACAGCAATGCAGCCAAAGTGGTCAGTCGATAGTCATGACCGGGGTGTCAGCATTCGGCCACAAGCGGGTGCTGGCGAAGGGCGGCAATACGGCGTCTCACCGTGGTCAGGCTGTTTCGGGCGCGGCCTCGCGAAACAGCCTGCTGTCATTGGTGGGATGGGGTTTTCGGTCAAGCACTATCTACCGAAATGACCGGAGCCAACCAGCTGCCCGGCAATGCCTATTGGCCAAACACACGCGTTTCAGCGGCGGCAGGCGTGGCCACGGTATAGGTACGTGAAGCCACGGTGCTCACGAAAACCCATTCGCCTTTTGCCTGGGACGGCGTGAAGGTCATCTTGAGGTAACCGCGGCGCGACGGGTCCATCCACTTCAGGTCGTCCACCACCGACTCGAAGATGGACTTGACCTGCGCCGGCGGCAACGACAGGCTCGCCTCCAGCCCGGGCGAGCTTACGCCGGGCGTGGCGAATTCCTCTCCCACTTTCAGGTTGGCCTGCGCCGGATCGAGAAATCCCGCCAGCGAAAGATTGCTGTGCCAGGCGTTGTGCGTGTCTCCAGCTAGCACCACGAGCTTCTTGTCCATCGTGGCGATGGAGGCCAGCAGGATCTCTCGGGCCACCGGGTAGCCGTCCCAGGCATCCAGGTTGTAGCCGAGCTTGGGGTTGAGCGAGGTGTTCAGCAAGCCCTGTTGCGTTGCGGTACGCAGATTGGCCGGCGTCATCTTGGCCGTGATGTAGTCGGTGACGGCTTTTTGCCCAGCCGCCACGGCGGCTGGGGAGGTGTCGGTTGGATTGAGCGACGCCAGCACCGAGACCGGAAACTCCATGCGTGCCATCAGCACCTGCTGTCCCAGGACTTGCCATGTGGCCGACGATGCTGCCACCTGCCCAAGCAGCCAGCTTTGCTGCTCGGTGCCCAGCATCTGGCGTGTGGACGAGAACAACCTTGTTTGCGCTGCGGTGGCCGTGGCCGGGTTCAGCAACTCGGTGAAATCGACCTGCTTGTCGCGCGCCAGGAAGCGGGTGTCCAGCATGTGCAGGGACATCAGATTGCCGAAATTGAAGCTGCGGTAGATCCGTGCCCTGTCGGTGCCGGTGCGTATCGGCAGCCACTCGTGGTAGGCCTGCATGGCGGCAGCACGCCGCGCTGTGAACGTGCCTTCCGCGCCTTCGGTATGGTTCTGGGCGCCGTCCTTGTACCCGTCGTTGGCCACCTCATGGTCGTCCCAGACAGCGATCATCGGCATGCGGCCATGCAGCGCGCGCAGGTCCACGTCCGAGCGGTACTGGGCATAGCGTTTGCGGTAGTCGGCCAGCGTAATGATTTCGTTCTCTGGGTCGGATGTCCGGTTTAGCTGGGCTGAGTTCTCCGAGGCATATCCCGTGGCGCTGTATTCGTAGAGGTAGTCCCCCAGATGGATCGCGTATTGCGCATCGGAGCGGCTGGCTTCTGCATAGGGATTGAAAAAGCCGGCGGGGTAGTTGGCGCAGGAGAACACGGCCAGTTTCACTTCGGAGACGGCGCCTTGCGGCAGCGTGCGGGTGCGACCGACCGCCGATGTCCATTGCCCTGAACGGAAACGGTAGTAGTACTCGGTGTTAGCGGCCAGGCCCGGCGCATCCGCCTTGGCCGTGTAGCCGGTCGCGGCGCTGGCCGTGGCGCTGCCGCTGCTCTTGATATCGGCGAATGCAGGCTCGGTCGCTACTTCGTAGGTCAGTGTCGCGCTGTCTTCGGAATTCTCGATGCGGGCATGGGTCCACAGGATCACCCGGTCAGACAGCGGATCGCCGCTGGCCACGCCGTAGTCAAAGCGCACCAGGGGATCGTCGCCGCCGCCGCAAGCGGACAGTATCGAGCCGCTGGCCATGACAGCGGATACGGAAGAAAGGCGAAGAATGAATTCGCGGCGCGAGGGTTTCTTAAGGTTCATGCTAGCTCCGTCAATAAGCTGGCCACTCTAGACAGGCACTATGACGTGCGCGTGAAGATGCCGCGCAGACGCGGATCGAGACATTGAGCACGGCGTAAAGTTCCGACGGTAGGGTGCAGGACCGAGCTGTGAAATCAGCTTGGCCCAGGCGATCCAAACTCTGCTGAGCTTGTCACACCGCTGTCATCAACCCGGAGCGACATCGGTTTGCTGCCGCGGAGCAAGATCGAACCACGAACGCAATCGAGGCCGTCAGAAAATTCATCCAACGAAATCCGGACCATCCGGCGACCGACTCATTGTGCTGATGGAATCAGCCCGTTCATGGCCGGTCGCAGTCAGAGCGCGAGAGGTAATCGATTGGGCGCCACGGCCCGCAGGGCAAAGCCCCGCGACTGGCCGTGGCCCTAAGCGCTTGGGGCTGGTTGCGGGGTCTTGCGTGGGCTCAAGCGATTGCCTCTCACGCTCTCAGTCTGTGCGCTGGTGGTAGTAGTGTGCCAGCACCTCGAAGGCCCGCTTGCGCGTCTTCTTGTCCTCGGCGATCAGGCCCTTGCGGTTGAAGCCCTGGTTGAACACGGTCTGGCGCCGCTCCGAGCGGAAGTCGTACAGCAGCCAGGGCGTCATGCCGCAGATGTAGGGCGCGCGCGACAGCCGCTCGATCTGCTGCGCGTAGACATGGGCCTGGCATTCCTCGGTGAAGAACTCATCGAGTCGGCCATGGTGCCCGGCCAGCGCGTCGGCGCCAGTCTCGCTTAGGATCACGGGTTTGTCGGGCGCCGAGCCGTTGAGCAGCCGGTCCAGCCCGGAGAAGTCCGGCTCGTACCAGCCGAAGTACTCGTTGATACCTATCACGTCGATGTGATCGGTCAGGCGGTCCTCGATGCAGAACGTGCGCCGGTTGATCAGGCAGGCGGCGCCGACCAGCCGTGTCGGGTCCATCGCCCGGGCGGTCTCGGCCAGCTCGCGCATGAAGGCCAGGCGCGCGTCGCTGTCCTCGTTTTCGTTGCCTACACCCCACAGGATCACGCTGGCGCGGTTGCGGTCACGGCGCACCAGCTCACACAGCTGGTTGCGCGCGTCGGCCAGTGTGGCGGGGTTGGCGAAGTCGATGGCCCAGTAGACCGGGATCTCTTCCCACAGCAGAAAACCGAGTTCGTCGGCGATGCGTGCCACATGGCCATGGTGCGGGTAATGCGACAGACGCAGGAAATTGCATCCCAGCGCGCGCGCATCGGCAAAGCGCTGGCGCACGTCCTGCTCGGTCGATACTTTGCCGAGCAGCGCGTCGTCTTCGTGCACGCAGATGCCCTTGAGGTACACGGGGCTGCCATTGAGCAGGATGGAATGGCCCTGAGCGCGGACCTCGCGCAGGCCCACGCGGTCGGTCCACACATCGGCGCCCAGGCTGAAGCGCACCTCATAGCGGTACGGGTCTGCGGGGGACCACAGGCGCGGCTGCGCGTCGAACTCCAGCCTGGCACGGCCTGCGCGAGCGTGCAGGGTGCGGCGTACACCAAGGCCGGGGATCTGCAGCTCGATCTCGGCGTCCACCGGGTCCGACACCGTCACATCGGCCACCAGGCGGTGCAGGCTGCCATCGGGCACAAGCTGCACCGAGGCATCGCGGATGAACAACGCCGGCAACTGCAGCAGGGCAACCTCGCGGTAGATGCCGCCGTGGTTGAACCAGTCGAAGTGCTTCATCGGCACGCGGTGGCGCTCGCGCCGATTGTCGACCTGTATCTGCATGCGGTTCGGCCCAGCCTGCAGATGCGCCGTCAGCTCGACGCAGAACGGCGTAGAGCCGCCCTGGTGCGTGCCCAGAAAATGCCCGTTGAGGAACACCCGCGCTTGGTAGTTGGCGGCGCCCACGCACAACCAGGTGCGCGGCTGCGCGGGGTCGGGAATGTGCTGCAGCACGCGGGTGTACCAAGCCGCGCCTTCGAAGTACCGCCACGCTGGCTCGAGCATTGACCAGCACGAGGGCAGGTCCACCACTTGCCCCTGGCCCGCATCGTAGTCGCGCGGCTTGGGCCATTGCGGCGCTGGCAGCGGCACATCGGCAAACCACTTCTGGCGCAGGCCCTCGTCGAAAAGGTCGAGTGTGAAGTGCCAGGGGCCGTCCAGCTGCTGGTGCGGGCGCGCCGACCAGTCGACCAAGGTATCGGCGCCGATCAGCGGGTGTGCCGTGGCCTGGGCATAGTCCTCGTCGTGCAGATGCGCAAACGGGTCGATGGTGGGATCTGCGCTCATGATGCAATTGGCCGGCTGGACTCTGGCTGGCAATAACCGATGCCGATGCTGCTGCGAAACTTCCAGGGCGTCTCGGTCGGCGACCACCCGGGCCACAGGCATTCGGAGGTCATTGCGATGGCGATCCAGCGAAACCAGGTCGCAAAGGTGTTCGAGAGGCCCTGCGGCTCAGCGTAGCCCTGGACCCAGCCATCCTGGCGCCGGGGCGGAATGCCTGGCCCGGCGCGCACATCGGCAAAGCCGCCGTCGTCATTCTGGAACGCCAGCAACGCGGGCAGTAAAGCGCACAGCCACTGCCGGATCTCGCCGCGGCGGTGGTCGATCTGCCAGTACGCGTGCACTAGCAGGTCCACCAGGTCGACATCGATGCAGGCGCTATGCACTTGGGGCGGCTGCGTCAGACAGTAGTCGACCGCCCGGTCCTGAAAGGGCAGGCTGCGGCCGGTCGCGTACCACAGGTGGTAGTTGTGCATCGAGCCCGCCATGGCATGCAACAGGCGCAGCGGACCAGCATGCTGGCCCACACCCCAGAACCCGGTCGAGGGTTCCTGCAGGCGGTCGTGCCAGTCGAACAGAATGTCCAGCGCCCGGCGCACTGCGGCCCGGGTGGCCGCGTCGCCCGACTGCTGCAGGGCCAGCAGGAAGCTGCCCAGGTTGACGATGTTGTTGCCCTCCAGCCAGGGGTCGCGCAGGTCGCGCTCGGCCAACCAGGCCTTGAGGTGCAGCGGCTCGAGCAGCGGCTTTGCAAAGTCGAGTCGCGACTGCAGCCCCGGCGCCAGGCTGTCGATGGCGGCCAGGCTGTAGTTGGTCACATGGAAGTCGATGTAGCGCCAGGTCTCCACCAGGTCCGGCTTCTTGAACACGGCGTCGTCGTGCATGCCCTCGATACGGAACACGCCATCGGCGAGCCGCTGCGCGAGCAGCCACGCGACCAGGGCGCTGGCCTGCGCGCTGTCCGGTGGCGGCAGGTCGCCGAGCAGTGCGCGCGCCACGGTGCCGTTGTAGGTGCCGGGCAGCAGCATGCCGGGCCAGCGCGCAGTATCGTGGACCGCACTGGTGCGCAGCACCCCGGCGGGCTGGCCGTCAGCCTGCATCGAAGCGAGCCAGCGCAGGGTGCGGGAGCGTGCGCTGGCGATGTCCGACTGAAGCGGCGTGTCACATGGGGTGGCGGGGTGGACGGATTCCGAGGTCAGCGGTGGCATGGTGGGGCGCAAATGGATCAGCCTTTGACCGCGCCGGCGGTCATACCGGACATGACGCGGCGCTGGGCGATCAGGAAAAACAGGGTGACGGGGATGGTGATCAGCACCGACAGGGCCATGATGCCCTGGAAGTTGACGCCGAGTTCGCCATTGAGGTTCATCAGCGCCACTGGCAGCGTGTAGGTGTCGGGCGAGCGCGACACCACCAGCACCGGCAGCCACTGCGCCCAGTTGAGCAGGAAGGTGATGATCGACGCGGTAGCCACCACTGGCATGGCCATCGGCATGACAACCGAGAAAAGGATCTGCACTTCGGTGGCGCCGTCGATCACGGCGGCCTCGATCACCGACTTGGGGATGGTGCGGAAGAACTGCTCGAGCAGGAAGAACTGGATCGGACCCAGCGCCAGGAACAGCACGATGCCGCTGTAGCTGCCCAGCAACCCGAGCTTGTACATGACGATGTAGACCGGAATCACGAGCAGCATGTAGGGGTACATGATGGTGACCATGAAGCCGGCGCGCAGCAGACGGAAGGCCCAGAAGTGGGGCCGACGCACCAGCGCATAGGCGCCGAGCGCCGTGACCACTACACCGAGCACCGTCGAGGCCCCCGTGATCACCAGCGAGTTCAAGGCATAGCGCCACAGCGGCGTACCGCCGACCATGGCAATCTCGCGCAGGACGTCAAGCGACAGTGTCTCCGGCCAGGGGCGCAGCGGCGAGGCCAGGATCGCCTTGCTGGTGCGAAACGAGCTAACCAGCATCCAGTAATACGGATACAGGCACACAAAACTCACCAGGCCGGCGACGCTCCAGGCCAGAATCTTTTGCCAGCGCGCAGCCTGGTGCATCTCAGCTCCCGGTGCCGCGGGCCTGCACGCGCATCAGGCCCACAGCCAGTACGATGACGATCGCGAACAGCACGCTGGCCATGGCGGTGGCCTCGCCGTAGCGCCCCTGGTCGAACAGCTGGTAGGCGTAGTAGCTCAGGAAATTGGTGGCGTCATTCGGGCCGCCCTTGGTCATGACGGCCACCACGGTGAAGGTCTTGAGGTACTGGATCAGTGCGTAGACGCTGTTGACCAGCAGCGCCGGGCGCAGTTGGGGCAGTACCACATGCCAGAACTTCTGCAGCGCAGTCGCTCCGTCGATGTCTGCCGCCTCCGTTTGCCCCTTGTCGCACAGCGCCAGGTTGGCCAGAAAGATCACCACGTAGAAACCCAGGTGGTGCCACAACTCGGCCACCAGCACCGCCTGCAGCACGGTGGAGGTCGACGCCAGCCCGCCGAAGGTGGGCAGGTGCAACGCCGCCAGGGCGATGTTGAGCGCGCCGAAGCTCTGGTCAAAGAGCCAGCGCCAGACCACGTAGCCGGCGATGTCGGGCGTCACCACCGGCAAGAACACCGCCAGTTTGAAGAACGTGCGGCCACGGCCGACCAGGGCCGAGTTCAGCAGCAGCGCGTACAGCAGCGCCAGCACGATGGTGCTGGTGACCGCCAGCAATGTGTAGAGCAAGGTGCGCCACAGCGAAGCCACGAACACCGGGTCGGCAAAGATGGCCAGGTAGTTGGCGAAACCGACCCAGGTCGGGCTGGGCTTGAGTGCGCTGGCCGATGCCGTGAACGAGGTCTGGATCGACAGCACGATCGGCCAGACGCCGAATACCGCGGTCAGTGCCGCGAAGGGCAGCACGAACAGCCAGAACACGCCGACAGCCGGTGCGCGCGCAGGCTGCAGCGCGGCAGCCGCCATCACAGGGCCTGGCCCGACGCGCGGTCGAACAGGTGCATGGCCTCGGGCGCCAACCGCACGGTCAGGGCGGAGCCTGGCGGGTGCTGGAACTGCGCGCTGCACCGGGCCACGAGTTCTGCGTCGCCGACCTGGAAGGTGACCAGGGTTTCGGCGCCCAGCGGCTCGGTGATGACTACCCGCGCCGGCAGCGCGATGCCCGGCTGATCGCCTAGGCCGATTGCCTCGGGACGGATGCCGAAGGTGTGCGTGGTTGCCGCTGCTGCGCGCTGCACCAGCGCCAGCGGCAGGGATACGGCGGCGTCGCCCAGCAGGGCCTGGCCACCTTCGATGCGGCAGGGCACCAGATTCATTGGGGGGGATCCGGTGAAGGCCGCCACGAACACCGCCGCCGGTGTGTTGTAGATCTGTTGCGGTGTGGCGTACTGCACCTTGCGGCCGGCGCTGAGCACGGCGATGCGGTCGGCCAGTGTCATGGCCTCGACCTGATCGTGCGTGACATAAATGATGGTCGCGCCCAGGCGCTGGTGCAGCTTCTTGATCTCGGTGCGCATCTCTGCGCGCAACTGTGCGTCGAGGTTGGACAGCGGCTCGTCGAACAGGAACACCTTGGGCTGGCGCACGATGGCCCGGCCGATGGCCACGCGCTGGCGCTGGCCGCCCGACAGCGAGGACGGCTTGCGCTCCAGCATGTGGTCGATGCGCAGCAGTCGCGCGGCGTCCATTACGCGGCTGCGGATATCGGCCTCTGGCGTCTTGCGCAGGCGCAGCCCGAACGCCATGTTGTCGTACAGGGACTTGTGCGGGTACAGCGCATAGTCCTGGAACACCATGGCGATGTCACGGTTACGCGGGTGCACGTCGTTGACGCGCTTGCCGTCGATCAGCACATCGCCGCCGCTGATGTCCTCCAGTCCGGCGATCATGCGCAGCAGCGTACTCTTGCCGCAGCCCGACGGCCCCACAAAAACCGCCATCTCGCCGTGGCTTATCTGCAGGTCGATGCCGTGGATGACGGTGGTCTTGCCGTCGTAGGACTTGGTGACCTGCCGCAGTTCGACGCTCGCCATGCATTGGGCGCCGTGTTTACTTCTTGGCTGCAGCCAGTTTGGCCTGCAGCTCGCGCATCTCGCCGGCAGTCTCGGCGATGAATGCCTTCCAGTTGGCCGGCGGCTTGGCCAGCGCGCCCATCAGCTTGCGGTGGTAGGCTGCCTCAAGCTCGGGGTACCACGGGTGGACCGATTCGGGGAAGTCGTAGGCTGACAGGTTGTGGTTGGCCATCGCGAAGTACTTCTGGCGCTCCGACAGTGCGGACAGATCGAGGTCTTTGCGTACGCCCGAGCCGACGTTGTCCAGCGAGGCTTGCTGCCCCTGCTTGCCCAGCATGAACTTGGCGAACTCGACCGCGACGGCCTTGTTTGGGGAGTTTTCCGGCACGGCCACACCGCGCATGCCGCCGATGACCACAGAGTTCTTGCGGCCGTCGAAAGCGGGCCAGGGGCCCACCAGGAAGTCGCCGTTGAGCACGGCAGCGCCGTCCCATTTCTTGACGTTCCAGTCGCCCACCCGGAACATGCCGGCCCTGCCACCTTCGATGATCTGGTACATCTCGCCAAAGGAGTGGTTGATCGTGTCGGGAGCCAGATAGCGGTACTCCGTGTAGGCTTTGAGCACTTCCTCAAGCACTTTGGCGCGCGCGGGTTCGTCGATCACCACTTTGCCGCTGGCGTCGACCAGCGTGTTGCGCAGCCCGGAGCCGAACATGAACAAGTCGATCATGTGAATCAGGTCGCGCGGCTTGGCGGCCTGCAGGGCCATGCCGAAGGTGTTTGCCTTGCCGTCGCCGTCCGGGTCGTTGTCGCGGAACTTGACCGCCACGCGCTGCACATCGGACCAGGTGGCTGGGAACTTCTCGCCCACCTTGTCGAGCCAGCTCTTGCGCACGCCAAAGCCCATCTGAACGCGCTGGATTGGCAGGATGATCATCTTCGGGCCATGGGTGGCCACACGCAGGTCGTCGTCACTCAGGAAGGCCTTGTCGGCGACGCTGGCGAGAACCGGCTTGAGGTCCATCAGCTTGCCGGTCTGGTCAGAGACACGGATCACGCGTTCATAGTTGTTGAACAGCAGGTCGGGGGCGGTATCGGTGTTGAGCGCCGAGATCGAGCGGCCGAACCACTGGTCGGTGGGGTAGCTGACCGACTTGACGGTCACGCCGGGGCGCACCTTGGCAAACTCGGCGCCCATGGCCTGAAACCATTTGATGCCGTTGTCGCCGAGGTCGTGCCAGACGACGATCTCTTGGGCCAGGGCCTGGCCCATGGCCAGGACAGTCGCCGCGGTGGCCGCGAGGGCCTGAAGATTTTTGCGGATGCGCATGGGTGTCTCCATTCGTGGGGTTGCAGGAAAATAAACCGAGGAAAACGTTTTCCCAAATTCTGATCGTGAGGTCGATAATGCGCAATTCGCGTAAACCCCTAATATGACCAGAACCCTGAGCACAGCACCCGTAGCCGACCCTGCCGCCGCCCCGCCAGGGCCTGTTTTCGCACCCCGCAACAAGGTGTCGATCTCTGCGGTTGCAGCGCACGCCGGGGTGTCGATCGCCACCGTGTCGCGGGTGGTCAACGGGGTTGTCAACAAGGCCTCTGCAGACACTATTGCGCGGGTCCAGGCCGCGATCGCCACGCTCGGCTACCGGCCTACCGGCGCCGGCCGCGCCTTGCGCAGCGGGCAGAGCCGTCTGGTCGCCGTGCTGGCGGCCAACATGGCAAACCCGACCATGCCGGCCATCGTGGCGGCGGCTGAGGTGGCCTTGCGCGGGGCCGGTTATGTCATGGTGTTGTGCGACACCCATGAGCGCCCCGAACTGCAGGACGAATACCTGCTGGAGATGCGCTCGCACTACGCGCGCGGGCAGGTCCTGCTGGGCGCAGTCGACAGCCCGGTGCTGCGCAGCTTCGTGCGCGGCGGTGAACCGTTGGTGTTTGTCAACCGGCGCTCACCGGTGCAGGGCGATTCGCAGCCCTATGTAGGCATCGACAACCGCGGGGCGGGCGCCGAGGTCGCGCAGTGGATGGCCGACCAGGGTTGGAACGATGTGGCACTGATCCATGGCAACCTGGCGTCTTCGGCCACCGCCGAGCGTGTGGCTGGCTTTCGGGCGGCATTGGTTGCACAAGGTATTCGCCTGCCCGCTGGCCGGGTGCAGCCGGCCGCCGGCCTGGAGCATCTGCAGATCGGCTACCAGGGCATGGGGCGCCTGCTCAAGCGCAAGAAGGCGCCACAGGCGGTGTTTTGCACCAGCGACCTGATCGCCTACGGGGCCCATCGCTGCGCGCGCGAGGCCGGGCTACAGGTGGGCCGCGACCTGGTACTGGTCGGTTTTGACGACAGCCCCATGAACGCCTGGATCGCGCCTTGGCTGCATGCGGTACGGGTACCGTATGCCGCCTATGGTGCGGCGATTGTGCGTGCGCTTGGCGAAGGCGGTGCGCGCCCGATCATTTTGCCCCACGAACTGGTGATTCGGGCTTGAAACTCCAGCCGACCGCGATCGGACCGGGCACAAGAGGCCGAATGCTGAGATTCGCGCGAGGGCTTTGGCTGCCCCGGCCCGAACGTGCAATGCATCGAAAAGCGGGCTGCGCATGCCGCCGCACCCATCAACCGGTTGACGGAACCAGCTGTCCGACAATGGCCGACGGGTTCTCCACTGGAACGGCGGCGACCGGCATCGCATCGCCCCAGGAAAGCACCAGGGCGCGCAATTGGCCCATGAGGTCGTCAGCCATCGTTTCAAGCAGTTCCAATTCGGGCTGGGTCAGTGAGCGCGGCTGAACGTCCAGGATGCACAGCGAGCCCAGGACATGGTCGCCCTGGTCACGCAGCGGGGAACCGGCATAAAAGCGCAGACCTTTTTCTTTCAGCGCCGGGTTCCCGGCAAAGCGCAGGTCGCGTGCCAGATCGGGGACGACCATGGTGCGTGCGTTCGCGACGACATGACCGCACAGCGACAGCAAGCGCGGCACCTCGAGATCCTGCGCGCGCAGCGCGATGCCCGGCGCGCCGTCCGCGCCCGACGGCGTCTGTTCGAACAGGGCGGGGATGCGCTGGTTGTCGGCATCGATCAGGCACACCATCGACAGCGGCACGTCGAAGACGTCTGCGACGCGCTGCGAGGCTGCATCGAACAACGGCTGAGCCCGCTGATCGAGCGCGCCGCTGGCGCGCAACGCCGCGAGCCGGGCGCCGTCGGATTCCGGAACCTGAGCGGGCGGGTAACCGGCGCTCAGTTCGATGCCGAGCGCATGCGCCAGCTGCAGCAGCGCCTCGCTCAACGACGTCACGACGGCATCGGCGCCGAGGTCCCGGCGCGCGGCCTCTTCGAGCAGTTCCGGTGGGGCGTTCCACAGCGCCAGCACGATGTGCAGGTGGGGCCAGCGGCGGCGCAGGCGGCGGCAAAAGGTCCGCGCGCGGGACTGCGGCTCGGGACTGAAGAACGATAGGCAGACGGTCTTTGCTCCAGCCAGATCGAGGCGGTCGATGTAGTCAGCGGTAATCAGCGACGAGGGTCGGTGCTCCGCCGGCAGCCCGCCCACCGACAGCGAGTGCGCGAGCATCCGTGCAGCCAGCGTGTCGGTCTCCCATTTGCCGCCGATGCATACCGCCGTCGCCGGCACGGCGGCCGCGTCAGGCGGGTGCTGCTCGATCAGGTCGTCGATCAGCGCATCCATGCCGACGACGAAGCGCAGGCGGTGCTCGGCGCTCGCCGCGCTGGCGTGGTCGATCGCCGCCATTCGCAGCACCGCCAGGCCGGCGGTGTTGTAGAAGGCCGCGACATCGGCATCGACCAGCTGCTCGGTCGCCACCTCGACCGCAGCGTCGATATCGCCGGCCAGCAAGCGCTGGTAGATGCGCGTCGCAGCGTCGAGCGCGGGCTGGCTGCCGAGCAGCACGTCGAGGAAACTCAATCGCGGCAGATGGCGACCGATCACCAGCAGGCACACAGTCAGGGGCGTCGACATGATCAGCCCGATCGGCCCCCACAACGCGGTCCAGAAAGTCGCCGCCGCGATCAGCGAAATTGCCGACAACCCGGTGCTGGCGCCGTAAAGCCAGGGTTCCACAATATTGTTGCTGACCAGCTCGAGCAGCACGATCAGCCCAACCGTCATGAGCACCATGCTCCAGCCCGGATCGACCGCAAAGGCCAGCGCGATCGGCGCCACTGCGGCAATCATCGGCCCAACGTAGGGCACGAACCGCATGATCGCCGCAACCGCGCCCCACAGGATCGCGCCCGGCACGCCGATGAACCACAGTCCCGCGGCCATCGGCACGCCGTAGGTCAGGTTGACGACGAGCTGCATCGTCAGGTACTTGCTGATGCGCCGGCCGGCTTCGTCCATCGCATCGGTCGAGCGGTGCAGGCTGCCGCCGAGCAGGCGCAGCAGTCGGTCGCGCAGGTCGTCTCGGTCGAGCAGTACCAGGAACACGAAGACCAGCACGATACCGGCGGTGGTCAGCGGCCCGCTACCGGCTTCGAGCCATTTCATCACCTCCTCGAAGGGCGTCGGGGGTGTCGGTTCGATACGCACGCGCTGCACTGGGGGCGGCCCTGCCCGCCGGGTCGGGACGGTGGCGGCCGGTTCGTCGGCGGCCGCCTTGTCGACCTCGTCCTTGACCACCTTCAGCGTTTCGACCGCGCCGTCGAACATGCCGGGCCCGAGCGCCGTCGACCGCAGGTCGCGCAGCTTCTTGAGCATGGTGCTCTGGTAGGTCGGCAACTTCTGGCTCAGCGATGAAACCTGGTTGCCGAGCGACAGGCCCGCCAGCACGATGCTCCCCAGCGCCAGCGTGACGACCAGCACCACTGCGGTGACGCGTGGCAGTCCTCGGCGTTTCAGCCAGGCGACAGCCGGGTCGAGCACGAAACCCAGCAGCACCGACAGCGCCAGCGGTACAAGAATTTCGCGACCGAAATACAAGGCTGCGATGATGACCCCGGCAATGGACAGTCCCACCAGCAGCCGGATCTCGGGTAGCAACGGTGCCAGGTTATCAGTGGACGAGCTCAAGGTCGTAGGCTCTCCCGCAGTCCGCGCCGCTGCATTGCGGCCGGCTGCGATTCCGTCGCGCGGTTGGGGGGCTTTGCTGGCAGGCACCGACGCGGGCTTTGACATTGCTTTCTTGCTCGTTGGCTCGCACTGCAGACGTTCGGACGACTCGTGCGCGCGGGTGTTCCATTTTGGTCGGCGCGAACCGATTTGCGCCTCGGAAGGCGGGCCGCCTCGCTGTAGGAGAGCAGGCGGGCCGCAACGGTCTGCGAGAAGCCGTACTTCCGAATGCCGGGCAAGAGATGCCATCTGGACTGGATCAACCACGAAAAGCTGCACCCGAAGTGCGCCCACTGGCTTGTGGATGCCGCGCCGAACTGCACATCCATCGGCTGCCCCGCCCTGCGCCCGCAAACCTTCACGGCGCGAGCGCTCGACGCCTGGCTCGGCGACGGCGTGACCAGCTCCATGGGCGGCGCCACGCGCAACCGTTTTGCCGCCGGTCGGCCCGATATCTGCGAGCTTTTCAAGTGGTTCCGGGAGGTTTTCGAGCAGGGCCACACCGGGGCGCGCCATCCGTTGGATCCTCGCTCTTTCAGCCGCCGCCGTGTTGCTGGCTCACGCTCCTCAGCCCTGTGAAGTATGAATATCCGTTCGCCCTGACCTTGGCCTGTCTGAAGGCCCCGACCTGGGCGATGACTCCGACGCAGCGCTGATGCGAATGGCGCGTTTTGCGGGTGGCACGGTGGCCGCGTGCGAGCGCTTGTATACGCGCTACCATCTGGCGCTCTGGCGTTATATCTTGCGCCATGTGCGTGATGCGCCATTGGCCAATGACCTGACCGATTCAGGACCTGGCTGTTCACGATTGCCCGCAACCGCAGGGTCGACCGTTGGCGCACGACACGCACACACGTCCGGCTGGCCGAACCCTGAAGCGTCTAGCGTGGCGCTAACATGAATGGCACTGGGCAGTCTGCGATTCCCGCAGTGCACAACAAACTGGGCATCGCATGTGTTGCCCGATCCGTGACTACAACCAGTAACAGGAGACGACATGGCCTTATCGGATATCGAGATCGCGCAGGCAGCCACCCTCAAGCCGGTGCTGCAGATGGCTCAGGAACGGCTGGGCATTCCGCCAGAGGCGCTGGAACCGTACGGCCACTACAAGGCCAAGATCGACCTGGCTTGGTTGCACAAGCAGACCGGTCCGAACGGCAAGCTGGTGCTGGTCACGGCCATCAGCCCTACACCGGCCGGCGAAGGAAAAACGACGACGACGGTTGGCCTGGGCGATGCACTGAACCGTATCGGCAAACGCGCGGTGATCGCCCTGCGCGAACCTTCGCTGGGGCCGGTGTTCGGCATGAAGGGGGGCGCCGCCGGCGGTGGTTATGCGCAGGTCGTGCCGATGGAAGACATCAACCTGCATTTCACCGGCGACTTCAACGCGATCGCGCTGGCGCACAACCTGCTCGCCGCGCTGATGGACAACCATATCCACCACGGCAATGCGCTGGGTTTCGATGTGCGGCGCATCGTGTGGCGCCGCGTCATGGACATGAACGACCGTGCGCTGCGCTCCACCGTGGTCTCGCTCGGTGGCCCGGGCAACGGTTTTCCGCGCGAGGATGGTTTTGACATCGTCGTGGCATCCGAAGTGATGGCGATTTTCTGCCTGGCCACGTCGCGCAAGGACCTCAAGACGCGCCTGGGCAACATCATCGTCGGTTACACCCGCGAGCAATCGCCGATCCGGGCCAGCGATCTGCAGGCGCACGGCGCGATGGCAGCGCTGCTCAAGGACGCCATCAAACCCAACCTGGTGCAGACGCTGGAGAACAACCCGGCCATCATCCACGGCGGGCCGTTCGCCAACATCGCGCACGGCTGCAACACCGTCACCGCGACGCAGGCGGCGCTCAAGCTCGGTGAATACGTGGTCACCGAGGCCGGCTTCGGTGCCGATCTGGGGGCGGAAAAGTTCATCGACATCAAGTGCCGAAAATCCGGTCTTCGGCCCGACGTGGCGGTGGTGGTGGCGACCTTGCGCGCGCTCAAGCACCATGGCGGCGTCGAGGCCAAGGACCTCAATACGCCGAACCTCGCGGCGCTCGAAAAAGGCCTGGCCAATCTGGAGCGGCATGTCGACAACATCCGGCATCACTATGGTTTGCCCTGCGTGGTGTCGATCAACCACTTCACTGCCGACACCCAGGAGGAACTCGACCTGTTGCGCCGCCACATGGACCGCCAGGGCGTGCCGGTCGTCGTGGCGCGGCACTGGGCCGATGGCTCCAGGGGCGCCGAGGAACTGGCGCACACGGTGGTCCGGATGGCCGAGTCCGGCACCGCCAACATGAAGTTTGTCTACCGGGATGAAGACAGCCTGTGGGACAAGATGAAGGCGATTGCGATGACGATTTACGGTGCCTCCGGCATCTCGGCCGATTCGGCCGTGCGCGCCAAGATCGCCAAGTTGCAGCAGGACGGATTCGGCCACTACCCGGTCTGCGTGGCCAAGACCCAGTATTCGTTCTCGACCGATCCCAAGCTGCGCGGCGCGCCGTCCGGGCACATGGTCAACGTCCGCGAGGTGCGCCTTGCCGCCGGCGCGGAGTTCGTGGTGATGATTTGCGGCGACATCATGACCATGCCGGGCCTGCCCAAGGAGCCTGCCTCGGCCCGCATCGACATCGACGACGACGGACGGATTTCGGGCTTGTTCTGAGTCTCAGCCTCTCAGCCTCTCAGCCCTTGGCGACCGGCCGCGTGGGGTCGCGGCACCATTCGCTCCAGCTACCGGCATATAGCGCCCGGCCCCCGAGCCCGGCGATCTCCATCGCCAGGATGTTGGGCACAGCGCTGACGCCACTGCCGCAGTGGTGCACGACGCTGGCCGGGTCGCGGCCGTCGAGTAATTCGAGCAGTTCGGACTTGAGCACGATGGCCGGTTTGAAGCGGCCGTCGCTGTCGATGTTGCGGCCAAACGGCCGGTTCAACGCCCCAGGGATATGGCCTGCCACCGGATCGAGCGGCTCGACGTCGCCACGGTAACGGGGCTCGGCCCGGGCATCCACCAGTGTTTGCGCCGCATCGTCCAGGCCGGCCAGCACCTGCTGCGAGGTTACCAGCGTCGCGCGTTCGGTGCCCAACGTGAACGCTTGCGCCGGATGCACCGTGGCCGCGCCGCTGGTGACGACGCCGCCGGCCGCGTACCAGGCCTCCATGCCGCCGTCGAGCACGGCGATGCGCTCATGGCCGGCCCACTTGAGCATCCACCACAGGCGGCCACAATAATTGGCGCCCTGGCGGTCATAGACCACGGCCTGCATGGCGTTAGTGAATCCGACGCTGCCCAGCCACTGCGCAAATTCTTCGCGCAGTGGCAGTGGATGGCGCCCGCCGCTGGCGGCTGCGGCACCTATGTGGGCACTGAGGTGGTGGTCGAGGTTGGCGCGCACGGCGCCCGGGATATGGGCCTCGTGGAACTGCTGATCGCCCGCGCCGGGTTTCATCAGGTCGAAACTGCAGTCGAAAACCATGACCGCACGACCGGTCTCGATCAGGGACTGCAGTTGCTCGGCGGAAATCAGTGTCGTGTGGTCCATCGTCAAGACTCCAGGTTATCGGGTCCCATGGTGCGGCGATACCACTCGTGGAAATGCTGCATGCCGTCTTCCATCGGGCTCTGGTAAGGCCCACTTTCGTTGACGCCACGGCGTATCAGTGCCTGGCGTCCCGCATCCATGCGCAGCGCGATCTCATCGTCCTCGACCGACGTTTCCATGTACGCAGCCTGCTGCGCTTCGACGAATTCGCGCTCGAAAGCCGCAATTTCTTCAGGATAGTAGAACTCGACCATGTTGAGTGTTTTCTGCGGTCCCAAGGGATGCAGTGTGGACACCGTCAGCACATGGGGATACCACTCGACCATGGTGTGCGGGTAGTAGGCGAGCCAGATCGCCCCGTATTTGGGCGGCCGGCCTTCGCGAAAGCGCAACAAAGCGTTCTGCCAGCGCTCGTATGCCGGGCTGCCGGCTTTGCCCAGGCGGTTCGCGACACCGACGGTCTGTACGCTGTAGTGGCGGCCGAATTCCCAGCGCAGGTCGTCACAGGTCACGAAACTACCAAGCCCCGGGTGGAACGGGCCGACATGGTAGTCCTCGAGATAGACCTCGATGAAGGTCTTCCAGTTGTAGTTGCACTCATGCATTTCGACATGGTCCAGCACATGGCCGGTGAAATCGAGATCGGCGATCGGGCCCAGGCGTGCCAGGTCGGCGGCGACCGAGGGGCCAATGCCGGGGCGCTTTTCGGCCGATGGTGCGGGTTCGAACAGCAGGCCGTTCCACTCCTGCAACGGGAAGTTGTCCAGGTTCAGGCACGGATCTTCAGGGAAATGCGGCGCCCCAAGCAAGGTGCCGGCCCGGCTGCCGTTGCCGCCACTGTAGGTCCACCGGTGCAGCGGACACACCAGGTTGCCCGAGCCGCTGCCAGGCTGCTCGTGGAGCAGGCTGCCACGCCCTTGCAGCATCAGCGCCTGACGGTGGCGGCACACATTGGAGAGCAGGTCCACGCCCCGGTCCGTGCGCACCAGGGCACGCCCACCCGACTCCTGCGGCAAGGTGTAGTAGTCGCTGGCCTGCGGTACCGCCAACTGGTGACCGACGTAACGGGCACTGGACTGGAAAATCCGGCTTTGCTCAAGCCGGTACAACGCTTCGTCGAAGTAGCTGGCAACCGGTAGCTGGCTTGCGGACTGCTGTAGTCGAAGACTTAAATCGGACATGGAAGTCCTGACCTAAATGCTCCCCACAGGGAGAAGACGCCCGCACCATCATGGTGAGATACGGCGACAAGAAATCCGGACAGGCCGGCAGGAAGGGAGGCCATTGTACCCGTGGCCATCAGTACCCCACGGCGCGCCGGGTCGTATCCGACCGGCCCAAACGCGGTACTGCATGTGTGCCAAGCGGTGGCTGCCGAGCGAGCGCCTAAAATGCTGCGTTTCCATGACACCCAGCACGATGGCCAAGGTAAACGCAAAACCCGACCCGGCTGCAACGCCCGCCAGTTACGAGGCCGCGCTGCAGGAACTGGAGCAACTCGTCAGCCGGCTCGAATCCGGTGACATGCCGCTGGAGCAGTTGCTGTCGGGTTACCAGCGTGGCGCCGAGCTGCTGCAGTTCTGCCGCGACAAGCTTCAGGCCGTGGAAAACCAGATCAACGTACTCGACGCCGGAACCCTCAAGACATGGATACCCGAGTGACGCAACTGCCTGCCGGTGACCAATGCCCTGCGCTTGACCTGCAGGCCTGGGCCGGGGAAAAGCTGGATTTGGTCGAAGCCGCCCTCGACCGTTGGGTGAAGGCCGATGTGCCGCAGGGGCTTGACCACGGCGCGCCGGAGGAACTGGTTCAGGCGATGCGCTACGCGGTGCTCGATGGCGGCAAGCGTCTGCGCCCGTTGCTGGTGCTCGCCGCATGCGAGGCGGTGCAGGGCGATGCCGTGGCGGCGTTGCGCGCGGCCTGTGCCGTGGAGCTGATCCACGCCTACTCGCTGGTGCATGACGACATGCCATGTATGGACAACGATGTGCTGCGCCGCGGCAAGGCGACGGTGCATGTGGCATTCGGCGAGGCCACGGCACTGCTCGCCGGCGATGCCTTGCAGGCACTGGCCTTCGAGCTGCTCACGCCCGACGCGTGCGATCAGGTGCCGTTGGCGATGCAGGCGCAGTTCTGCCGTTTGCTGGCCCGTGCCGCTGGCAGCGCTGGTATGGCCGGCGGCCAGGCGATCGATCTGGCGAGTGTCGGCTGCCTTCTGAGCGAGAAGCAGCTGCGCGACATGCACGAACTCAAGACCGGCGCCCTGCTCAAGGGCAGTGTGATGATGGGTGCCGCCTGCGGGCAGACAGCGCCGGAGCAATGGCAGGCGCTGCAGACCTACGGCGCGGCCATCGGGCTCGCGTTCCAGGTGGTAGACGACATTCTCGACGTCACTGCCGACTCGACCACGCTGGGCAAGACCGCCGGAAAAGACGCCCTGGCGCAAAAGCCGACCTATGTGTCGGTGCTGGGTCTGGCGCGCTCGCGGGAATTTGCGCAGGAGTTGCTGGCCCAAGCCTTGGCCGCACTTGATGGCAGTGCGCTGCCCGGCGCCACGACGCTGCGTGCCCTGGCCAACACGGTGGTCAACCGTTCCAACTGAAGCTCCATTCGATGCCCAACTCGACTTATCCGCTGCTGCACAAGATCATGGACCCGGCCGACCTGCGCCGTTTGTCGCGCGGCCAACTGGCCGCGCTATCGTCCGAGTTGCGTGCGTTTCTTCTTTCTAGCGTGTCGAAAACCGGCGGACACCTCAGCTCCAACCTGGGTACGGTCGAACTGACGGTGGCGCTGCATTATGTTTTCAATACGCCGCATGACCGCCTGGTTTGGGACGTGGGCCACCAGACCTATCCGCACAAGATTCTGACCGGCCGGCGCGAGCGCATGGCCAGTCTGCGCCAGCTGGGGGGCCTGAGCGGGTTTCCGCAGCGCTGCGAGAGTGACTACGACGCGTTCGGTACCGCACACTCCAGCACGTCGATCTCGGCCGCGCTGGGCATGGCGCTGGCGGCCAAGATCAAGGGCGAAGACCGGCACTGCGTGGCCATCATCGGCGACGGCGCATTGACGGCCGGCATGGCTTTCGAGGCCTTGAACAACGGCGGTATTGCGGACTGCAATCTGCTGGTCATTCTCAACGACAACGACATGAGCATCAGCCCGCCGGTGGGCGCGCTGAACCGCTATCTCGCGCAGCTGATGACCGGGCAATTATTCTCGGCCGCCAAGAACGTCGGCAAGAGCGTGCTCAAGGGTGCGCCGCCGCTGTTCGAGCTGGCCAAACGGTTCGAGGAACAGGCCAAGGGCATGGTCGCTCCAGCCACCTTGTTCGAGAAGTTTGGCTTCAACTACACCGGTCCGATCGACGGCCACGACCTCGATTCGCTGGTTCCGACGCTGGAGAACCTGCGCCGTCTCGGCGGGCCGCAGTTCCTGCATGTGGTGACGAAGAAGGGCCAGGGGTACAAGCTGGCCGAGGCGGACCCGGTGGCCTACCACGGGCCGGGCAAGTTCGACCCGGCGGTCGGCTTGCAGGCATCGTCTGTGCCGGCCAAGCCGACCTTCACCCAGGTATTCGGCCAGTGGCTGTGCGACATGGCCGCGCACGACCAGCGCCTGGTCGGCATCACGCCGGCGATGCGCGAAGGCTCCGGGCTGGTCGAGTTCGAAAAGCGCTTTCCGAAACGTTATTTCGATGTCGGTATTGCCGAACAGCACGCGGTCACCTTCGCTGCCGGCCTGGCCTGCGAAGGGCTCAAGCCGGTGGTGGCGATCTATTCCACGTTTCTGCAACGCGCCTACGACCAGTTGATCCACGATGTGGCGATCCAGAACCTGCCGGTGGTGTTTGCGCTCGACCGGGCCGGGCTGGTGGGTGCCGATGGCGCGACCCATGCCGGTGCCTATGACATCGCCTATCTGCGCTGCATCCCCAATCTCGCCATCGCCTGTCCGGCCGATGAAAAGGAGTGCCGACAACTGTTGAGCAGCGCCTATGAACAGGACCATCCGGTCGCGGTGCGTTACCCGCGTGGCGCCGGCGTCGGCGTGGCTGCGGGATCCGACCTGCAGTCGCTGCCGTATGGCAAGGGCGAGCTGCGCCGGCAGGGGCGCGGCATCGCCATCCTGGCCTTTGGCACGCTGCTGCATCCGGCGCTCGATGTGGCCGGCCAGATCAATGCGACGGTGGTCAACATGCGCTGGGCCAAACCGCTGGACCTCGACCTTCTGCTGCAGGTTGCGGGCACGCACGACGCGATCGTGACGCTCGAGGATGGCGCCGTCATGGGGGGTGCGGGCAGTGCGGTCGGCGAGGCGCTGCAGGCAGCGGGCATCGTCAGGCCGGTGCTGCACCTGGGTTTGCCGGATCGATTCATCGAACATGGGGATCCGGTTCGCTTGATGGCGCTGCAGGGGCTCGATGCCCTGGGAATCGCCGGGTCCATCAAATCCCGATTCCCGGAGCTGGTCGAAGCCGCCCGCCCGTCACTAAAGATCGTTGCCTGAGCCGGGCCGCTAACGGGCCGCCAAAGGGCCGGGGCAGGGGTTTTCCCTTGGTCCGCGAACAAGCGTTTTCCCTAGTTTCATCGGCTAAACTCAGCCGCTTTTTGCCACTGAGACAGGTTACCCTCACAGGCTGACGCCCGTGGTGGTCTCGTGCGTAAGGCCGCGCGCTTGCCATCTTCACCGGAGACTTCATGCCCATACTTCTATCGCTGTCCAGGCTCATCGACGCCATCAGCCTGGGCCTTGGCAAACTGATCATGTGGCTGATCCTGGCGGCAACGGCCATCAGCGCGGTCAACGCGGTCTTGCGCAAGGCGTTCAACGTCGGTTCGAACTCGGCGCTGGAGATCCAGTGGTACCTGTTCGCCGGGGTTTTCATGCTGGGTGTCGGTTACGTGATGCTCAAGAACGACCATGTGCGCATCGACTTCATTTCCAGCCGGTTCTCCAGGCGCACCAACGCCATCATCGACGCCGTCGGCATCGTGGTGTTCACGATTCCGCTGGCCGTCATCATGATCGACCTGGCGTGGCCGTATTTCATGCGTACCTTCGAGAGCGGCGAGATGAGCCAAAACGCCGGTGGTCTGATCCGCTGGCCGGCGGTCATATTGATACCGGTCGGTTTTGCGCTCTTGTTGCTGCAGGCGATTTCCGAATTGATCAAGCGCATCGGTTTTCTGACGGGGCACCGCGAGCAGCCGTTTTCGGTGGAGCACGACAAGACCAACGAAGAAATCCTGGCCGAGGAAATGCTGGCAGAGGAAGAAGCCGAGGCCGCGCGGGCCCTGGCTGCCAGCAAACAGTCCAACTGAAAGCGACGACATGGCCGAATTCATCACCCAGAACTTTGTCCCGATCATGTTCGCGGGGCTGTTGTTCTTCCTGTTGACCGGCATCCCGGTTGCTTTTGGCCTGGCAGCGACCGGACTTTTCTTCGGCCTCATCGGCATGGAACTGGGTCTTTTCTCGACCAACCTGTTCCAGGCCTTGCCGCTGCGCGTATTCGCCATCATGTCCAACGAGACGCTGCTGGCGATCCCGTTCTTCACCTTCATGGGCATCATTCTGGAACGATCCCGGATGGCCGAGGATCTGCTGTCGACCGTGGGCCAGGTGTTCGGCCCGGCGCGCGGCGGGCTTGCGATTGCCGTGATTCTGGTCGGTGCGTTGCTCGCGGCCACCACCGGTGTGGTTGCGGCTGCGGTGATCTCGATGGGTTTGATCTCCTTGCCCATCATGCTGCGATACGGCTACAACCGCACGATTGCGACTGGCGCCATCACTGCGTCCGGCACTCTGGCCCAGGCGATTCCGCCTTCGTTGGTGCTGATCGTGCTGGCCGACCAGATGGGGCGGTCGGTTGGCGACATGTATGCCGGTGCGCTCAAGCCGGCCCTGCTGCTGGTGTCGCTGTATGTCAGCTACATCGTCGTGATCGCCATCGTCAAGCCCAAATGGGTGCCGGCCCTGCCGGCCGAGGCGCGTATCTACCGCGAGAAAAGCGGCGCCAGCGGCCATGTGTCGCTGATTGTGCTGCTGGTAATCGCAGGGCTTGCCGGGTGGTTCTGGTCGACGATTCACGACGGCTACATGACGAAGTGGCTCGAGCGCACGATGCCATCGCCCGCAGACGAGATCGTCATCTTGTCCCTGACGGTGTCGTCACTGCTGGCGCTTGTATTGGCCATCGTCAACCGGGCGACCGGCATGGGCCTGTTGTCTCGTCTGGCCGAGCAGGTCACCTTCGTGCTGATCCCGCCGCTGGTGCTGATGTTCCTGGTGCTGGGCACGATTTTCCTGGGCATCGCCACACCCACCGAAGGCGGCGCCATGGGTGCCATGGGTGCGCTGATCATGGCGGTCTCGCGACGCCGGTTGAATTTCAAGCTGCTCAAACAGGCACTCGATGGCACGGCCAAGCTGGCCACCTTCGTGATGTTCATCCTGGTCGGCTCGACGGTATTCAGCTTCACGTTCAACGCGGCCGATGGCCACATCTGGGTTGAACACCTGTTCACCGACATGCCGGGTGGTGCACTCGGCTTTCTGATCGTCGTCAATCTGCTGGTGTTTGTACTGGGATGTTTCATCGACTTCTTCGAGATCGCGTTCATCGTGGTCCCGATCCTGGTGCCGGTGGCCACCAAGATCCTGCCCGAGTTGATGCCCGGCGTTCCGATCGATGCGGTGATGATCTGGTTCGGAATCATCCTGGCGATCAATCTGCAGACCTCGTTCCTGACGCCGCCGTTCGGCTTTGCGTTGTTTTACCTGCGCAGCGTGGCGGCCAAGGCCGACTACCTGGACCGGGTGACCGGCGCGACCATCCCGGCTGTCAAGACCTCGCAGATCTATATGGGTTCGATCGCCTTCCTGTTCCTGCAGGTCATCGTGCTGGCATCGGTCGTTACGTTCCCGCAAATGGTCGTCAGCGGCATCACCAAGGGGCCGAACATCGACGCCGAAGCGGCGTTGGAGGCACTACGGGTCCCTGGCCCGGGAAAACTTGCACCGTTGCCCAGTTTCGGCTTCCCGGCGGCGCCGGAGGCGGGAGCGAGTGCTCCCGCCTCGGGCGCGTCGCCGCCGGCCGATGCTGGCGCTGAGGCCGACGATCCGATGAAGGCCATTTTGGACGCGGTCAAGAAGGACGCCGAGGCCAAAAAGTAGAACGCGTGTCGGTCGGCCAGCGGGCCGGACGCCGAGGCGCGTCGGTGTTCGTACGCTGCTGTGATGGGCGCATCCTACTTTGCGATCGAAAAAAAAGCCCCGCAACGCGGGGCCTACTATCAGGTGGCAGCGCCCGGTGAGACGCGCCAATCCGTGTGGACCTGCTACAGCTTCTGACGCTGCATGAAGTTGTCGAACGTCGACTCGGTGAAGCGGAACCACAGGTTCTGGTCGCGACGGAAGCTCGCGTAGTCCTCGTAGATCTTCTTCCAGGCCGGGTTCGTGTTGTTGAGATCCGCATACAGGGCCATGGATTCCTTGAACGCCGCGTCCATCACGGGCTGCGGGAACGGGAACAGCTTGGCGCCCAGCCCGACGAGCTGCTTGAGCGCGCCGGGGTTCAGAGCGTCGTACTGCGCCTGCATGTTGGTGTGCGCGTACATGGACGCCGCGTTGATGATCGCCTTGTATTCCGCCGTTAGGGCGTCATAGGATTTGGTGTTGACGTGCAGGTCGAGCTGCGGGCCGCCTTCCCAGAAACCGGGGTACGCGTAGTTGTTGGCAACTTTGTAAAAACCCAGCTTCAGGTCGTCGTATGGACCCACCCACTCGGCCGCGTCGATCGTGCCTTTTTCCAGCGCTTGGTAGATCTCGCCGCCAGGGATGTTGGCCGCGATGCCGCCGATACGCTCCCAGACCTTGCCGCTGAAGCCGCCGGTGCGGAATTTCAGGCCCTTGATGTCGTCAAGCGACTTGATCGGCTTTCGGAACCAGCCGCCCATCTGCGCGCCGGTATTGCCCATCGGGAAGTTGATGATGTTGTACGCGCGGTAAAACTCGCGGGTGAGCTTCAGGCCGTTGCCGTGCATCATCCAGGCGGTCATTTGCCGGCTGTTCAGGCCGAACGGGATGGCGCAGCCGATGGCGAAGGTGGGGTCCTTCCCGAAGTAGTAATACGGTGCTGTGCTGGCCATCTCGACCGTGCCAGCTTGGACCGCATCGACGGTGCCGAAGGCAGGAACCAGTTCACCCGGTCCGTGGGTGGTGATCTCGAATTTGCCACCGGACAGGTCCTTGACCTGCTTGGCGAACACGTCGGACACGCCGAACAGCGTGTCGAGCGATTTCGGAAAGCTCGATGTCAGACGCCAGCGCAGATTGGCCTGGGCGTGCACGATTGCAGGTGCTACGCCGGCGGCAAATACGCCTGCCAAGCCGGCATTCTTGATGATGGAACGACGATCCATGGATTGATCTCCTATTTGAATGAATGAATGAATGAAACGGACGACATCCGGCAAACGTGATCCAGAAATGCTGTTGCCTCGCGCATCCGCCACGTGTCATTCCTGAAGCAGCCATTTTGCGCAGATCGATCCTCGAAGAGCAGGGGGATTTCCCTTGGTTTTACCCGCGTTGGATCGTCAAAAACCCGATTCACGCCGTGCTTTGTCGTCGGGTTGACATTCTGCGCTCCTCAGCGCTGCCTTGCTGTTCGCATAAGATGGCTGCCATGTCCGTTTCACTGGTCCGCGACATCGATTCCCCCGCTATGCGTCGCGCTGGACGTGATTTGTTGTCGGTGGCGCTGATGGATGCACGCAATCACACGCTGCATCTGGCTGAGCAATTGCACCAGGCGATGGAGCAGGCTGGCAGTCGCATGATTGCCTGCGCCGACGTCGATCCGCTGGCCTGGTCGCTCGGCCACATCGGCTGGTTCCAGGAGTGGTGGATCGCACGCAATATGCAACGTAGCCGGGGCCAGCGTTGTGACCCAGGTTCAGCGCGCCTACCCTCGCTCGAGCCCAGCGCCGACCATTGGTGGGACGACGCGCAGAGCAGGCCGGCGCGGCGCTGGTCGATGGAGTTGCCCGACCTCGACACGCTCAAGGGCTATTTGCTCGCGACGCTGGAAACCACGCTCGAACTGCTGGACAAGGCCGCTGAAACCGACGATGGCCTGTATTTCTTTCGCCTGGCTCTGGCGCATGAAGACATGCATGGCGAAGCGCTTATCGTCACGGCCCAGGCGCTGGGCCTGGCGCTGCGGATCGATCTGCCCCCTCCTGTGACCTCGCGCGCACCTTTGCTGGTGCCCGCTACAAGGTGGACCATGGGCGGCAGCGCGCCCGGCGGGTTCAGCCCCGACAACGAGCGTCCGCCGTACGTGGTCGCGGTGCCGGAGTTCGAGATCGACGCGCAGGTGGTCAACTGGACCCAATACGTCGAGTTTGTCGACGACGGCGGTTACGACCGATCGGAGTTCTGGGACCCGGCGGGTTGGCAATGGTTGCAGCACCAGGCCGCCCGCGAAGGGTCCGAGGCCGGCGGGCGGGCGCCCCGGTTCGTGCAGCAGATCGGCGTGGCGAGCGGCGCGGTGATGCAGACCCGGTTCGGATCGCCGCGCCGCATGCTGGGCACACAACCGGCGATGCACGTCAGCTGGTGGGAGGCGGATGCCTGGTGCCGATGGGCGGGACGGCGCCTGCCGGCGGAAGTCGAGTGGGAGCTGGCAGCGGGCGGCGCGGCGCGGCGCGGTTTTCGCTGGGGCGACGTGTGGGAGTGGACAGGCAGCACGGCCCGTGCCTACCCAGGCTTCAAGGCCGACCCGTGGCGCGCCTATTCGCAGGCCTGTTTCGGCAGCCACAAGGTCTTGCGCGGGGCATCGTTTGCCACCCGCGGGCGCATGAAAACTCCGCTGTTCAGGAACTTCGAGTTGCCCCACTGCGACCATCTGTTTGCGGGCTTTCGCTCTTGCGCTTTTTGAACTGCCACCACGGCAGCAGCGCGCGTAGCGAGAGCACCTCACCGCTGCGTGCGGGCTGATAACCGGCCATGGCCGCCAGTCGATCCTGCCAGGCGGCGCTGCGCAGCACCGCGCGCAGCGCCCGCGTGGCCGGCTGCTCCAGCGATGAGTGCAGGCATACCAGGTGGTAGTTTTCCTGCGCCAGGGCAATGAAATGCAAACCCTGCAGACGCGCCGCCAGCTCGATGCCCAGCGCCACATCGGCGCGGCCGGTCGCCACCATGTGGGCGACCGCCGCATGCGAGGGTTCAGTGTCGCCGAACCCGACGATGGTCTGGGGCGCGATGCCTTCCTGCAACAACAAGTCGTCCAACAGGACCCGCGTGCCGCTGCCGCGCGCGCGGTTGATGAACCGCGCCTGCAGCCCTTGCACGTCGCGCAGCCCGGTGATCCCCAGTGGATTGCCCGGCGCCACCATCAGCCCCTGCGTGCGCTGTGCAAAACCGATGATCTTGTGTTTGCCGGGCTTGAGCAGCGGTTTGTAGGTGCGTTCGGCCAGCGAGCCGGGTGTCGGAGCCTGGCGGGTATGGAATCCGGCCATCTCGCAGCGCCCCTCGTTCAGGGCGCGGATCGCGTCGACGCTGCCGCAAAAACGAATGTCCAGATGCAGGGGCCCTTGCCGGTCGGGGTCGCCCGGTAGCTCGGATTCGGCGGTCAACGCATGTTCGCGCAGACTGGCCAGCGCGTCGTCGTGGCTGGCATACAAGGTCAGCACATGGGCATGTTCGTCGAATGCGACCGCAAACGCGCGCTCCAGGTCACTGCGCAAGGCTTCGATCTGCGGCGCCAGCCGGACCTGGGCCTGGCGCTCTGCCCACATCAGCTTGGCGCCGAACTCCGTCAGTTGCGCGGCTTGTCCCTTCTCCCAGGTCACCAGCGCGTTGCCCAGTTCGTCCTCCCAGCGCTTGAGCGCGCCCCAGACATGGCGGTACGACAGACCCAGGCTGCGCGCGGCGGCCGAAATGGAGCCTTGCGATGCCACCGCCTGCAGCAGGTCGATCAGCGCATTGCGCACCAGGGCCGGCGAGCTTTCGCGGCCCAGCGTGTAGTGGAACTGGAGCCTATGCATGGCGTTACATATCGCAGGTTGAAGGAAGGGCGCCTACGATACCCGAACATGTCCACCTTGATGCACAGCGCGGCTACAGCGCTGGAACTGATCGCCTCCGATGACCCGGCCTTGTGGACCATCGTGGGCCGGTCGCTGGCCGTCAGTGCGAGTGCCTGTCTGTTGGCCAGCGGGTTCGGACTGGTGTTGGGTGCCTATCTGGCAGTCGGGCGTTTTCGGGGGCGCGGCGCCTGCCTGACCTTGCTCAACACCCTGCTGGCGGTGCCCTCGGTGGTGGTCGGCCTGGTGGTGTATCTGTTGCTGTCACGTTCGGGCCCGCTCGGTGGCTTGGGTTGGTTGTTCAGTTTCCAGGCGATGGTGCTTGCGCAGTCTCTGCTGGTGCTGCCGGTGGTCTGTGCATTGGCGCGTCAGGTGGTGCAAGACGCCGAACAGGCGCATGGCGAGCAGTTGCGCTCGCTGGGTGCAGGCACCGCACTGCGCAGCGTGCTGCTGGCCTGGGACGAACGGTTTGCCTTGCTGACGGTGCTGATCGTCGCCTTCGGCCGGGCTATTTCCGAAGTCGGCGCGGTGATGATCGTCGGCGGCAACATCGACGGCTTCACGCGTGTCATGACCACTGCGATTGCGCTGGAAACCAGCAAGGGCGATCTGCCGCTGGCGCTCGCGCTGGGTTTGATCCTGCTGTCGGTGGTGTTGCTGCTCAATGCGCTGGTCACGCTGTTGCGTGCGTGGCGCGAGCGGGTCGAGGGCGCGCGGGCGTCCGCACTGTCGGTGGCCGCAGGATGACTACGTTCGTGTTCTTTTTGCCTGTGACAACATCGTGACGCAGGCGCTGATCGAGTTGCATGGTGCATGCCTGCGGTTTGGCCCCCTGCCTGCCTTGTCCGACGTCGACCTGCGCATTTGCGCCGGTGAGCGCATTGCGCTGGTGGGCAGCAATGGCAGCGGCAAGAGCAGTCTGCTGCGCCTGTTGCACGGCCTGCTGCCGCCCAGCGCCGGCCTGCTGCGCTGTGAACCTTCGCTGCGCCAGGCGATGGTGTTCCAGCGGCCGTTCATGTGGCGCAGTACGGTCCAGAACAACGTCGCGCTGGGCCTGTGGTTGGCGGGCACCGGCTGGCGCGAGGCCCGCACTCTGGCGCTGGAGGGCCTGGAGCAAGTCGGTATGGCCGAACATGCCGGGCGCAATGCGCGCAACTTGTCGGGCGGGCAACAACAACGGGTGGCGCTGGCCCGCGCCTGGGTGCGCAGGCCCGATCTGTGGTTGCTCGACGAGCCCACCGCCAGCCTGGACCCCCACGCCAAACGCGAGGTCGAGGCACTGATGGCCGCGTTTTCCGTTGGTGGCGCGCAGCGCACGATGAGCATGGTGTTTGCCAGCCACAACCTTGGCCAGGTCAAGCGCCTGGCCAGCCGGGTTGTCTACCTGGAGCGCGGTCGGGTGCTGGCCGATCTGCCGGTCGACCAATTTTTCAACACCCGCTGCCTGCAGTCTGTGTCTCATGCGGCCCACCTTTTTGTCAAAGGAGAGCTTGTATGAAATCGCACACCTGGATCCGCCGGCTGCTGGCTGCCGCCGCCTGCGCCGCCGCGCTGGGCGCCCAGGCCCAGACCATCACGATGGCATCGACCACATCGACCGAACAGTCGGGCCTGTTCGCCCATCTGCTGCCCGCGTTCAAGAAGGCCAGCGGCATCGACATCAAGGTGGTTGCGCTGGGCACGGGTCAGGCGCTGGACGTTGGGCGCCGTGGCGATGCCGACGTGTTGTTCGTGCATGACCGGGTGGCCGAACAGAAGTTTGTTGCCCAAGGGTATGGTGTTCAGCGTTTTGCGGTCATGTACAACGATTTCGTCATGATCGGACCCAGGAACGATCCGGTCGGCCTGCGTGGCAATGACGTCGTCCAGGCGCTGAAGAAGGTGTCGGGCGCCAATGCCGCGTTCGTCTCGCGTGGCGACAAGAGCGGCACCCATGCGGCCGAGCTGCGTTTCTGGAACCTCGCCGGATTGGGAGACCGCAAAGGCAGCGGCTACCGGGAATGCGGCTGCGGCATGGGCCCCGCGCTCAACATCGCGTCGGCCAGTGGCGCCACCATCATGGCCGACCGCGGCACCTGGCTCAACTTCAAGAACCGGGGCGACCTCGCGGTGCTGGTCGAAGGCGACAAGCGGCTGTTCAACCAATACGGTGTGGTGCTGGTCAATCCGGCCAGACACCCGCATGTGAAGTCGGCGGATGCCCAAAAATTCATCGACTGGGTTGTGTCCCCAACCGGGCAGTCGGTGATCGCGCAATACAAGATCGGCGGCGAGCAGCTGTTTTTCCCGAACGCGGGAAGCGATCAATAGACCAGCGTACCGCTCCTGGCCGAGTAGGCCGCGCACTCAGGACGTGCGCATCCGGAGTTTGCGGTAGACGGTAGCGCGGCTCACGCCGAGTTGCGCGGCCGCCTGTGCGACGTTGCCGCGGGCGTGGTCGACCGCTTCGCGGATCAACGCGGTCTCGATGTCACGCAGCCGGCGTTGGTCTGGCGGTGATGTCGCCCTCGTCGATGCTGTCTGTGTTTGGGACCGACGAGGTGGCGCAGAGCGTCCCGCCGGTGATGCCAGCACCTGCAGGCGCAGGCCGGACCACAGGGGCAGCTCGCTGGCGCCGGCGCCGTTGCGTGCCGCGTCGAACAACATGGAAAAGGGCAGGGCGAACAGCTCATCGGCATGGGGCCAGTCGGTGGCTGACTCGGACCGCCTGTTCAAGTGCGGCAACAGGTCGCGTGCGGCCCGGTTGCAGGTGACGATCCGACCGTTGTCGTCCATGCCGATCAATCCGTCGGAGTCTGCTCCGAGAATCGTTCCCGGCCAGTTCACGCGCAGCAAGATGGTATGTGGTCGCTGCAGCGCCATCGCGTTCTCGATGCTGCGCGCCGATTGCATGACCAGATGTATCAGCTCGGGGCGTTCCGGCACGTCCACGCCGGTGAGGTCCAGCATGCCGACACATTGGCCGGCCGGTCCGAACAACGGGGCGCCGGCGCAACTGTAGACCGCCGTGTCGTCAAAGAAGTGCTCGCCGCGGTGCAACCATACCGGCTGCAACTCGGTCAGCGCTGCGCCGATCGCGGTGGTGCCGACGCTGCGTTCGGACAGATCGACACCTATGCGGGTGATCAGATCGGCGCGCCGGTCGCTGTGGTCGATCGGGCCACTGGCGTTGATGACGATACCGTCTGCGTTGGTCAGGATGGCGAAATAACGGGTGTCGGCCAAGGCGCGACCGAGTTCGAGCAAAACGCCGTGCGAGGCTTGGGTGAGCGCCAGGTTGGCGTCGCGGGTGCGGCGTACCGCGCCAGGCGTCAGGGCGTCGAAGGCCACGGCTTCGTGCGGTCGCCGCCCCATGGACAGGCAACGTTTCCAGGACCGGGCGATCCAGGGCTCTACCAGGCCCGGGTGATCGGGCACACCGCCTTGCAGCAACACGCTGCGGGCCTGGGCAATACCGTCCAGCCGCGCCAGGGCCGACGACGGTGTGCTGGCTGCGATATTGCCGCGCTGCATGGTCGCCCGATTGTGCCCCAAGCCCACAGCGCTTTGCCGAGCTTGGCCTGGCGGCTGTCGCGACCGGTCAGTGCGACGCTGCGTTCGATGCGATGCGCGTTCTGTTGACGCCTTAGTCGCGTTGCGCGAGGCTTGTCGGACGGTAGCGGTAGATCGTGTCGTTGAGGTGTCGCGCCACCTGCGTGATGTCGTCTTCGGTCCATTGCAGCTTTTCCGCGGATTGCCAATGGCGCACCTGCGCGACCAGGGTTTTCCAGTCGACGGCCTTGCGCGATTGGCGCCAATGCATTTGCGTGTCGTGGCAGGCGACGCAATGGGTGTTGTAGAGCAGTTGTCCACGTGTCGGCACGGTCGTGGTCTGTGCCAGCACCACAGGGCCGCTTGCCGCAAGGGCCAGGGGCAGCAGCCAACGGTACAGGTGTGGGGTCATCGCGGATTCCTTGTTGATCCGGCCATGGTGCGCCAGCCGGCGATCCGCCACCTTGACAATGCTCAAGCGTCGGTGTCGGCCGTCCAACCAAAGGCCGATTAGCCGCCGCTTGTCTCAAATTGAGAATTTCTGGATCGAGAACCCAGGAACCTAGGGTTCTCCCCAGGGCCTGATCGGGGATCCTGATTCAACAATGCCTATGCATCCCCGTTCATAGGCACGGCGTCCGATTGACGCCACTACCCACAGGAGAGACACATGCAAAAGGTGTTGCACATCAATCCGGACAAGTGCACTGGCTGTCTGCAGTGCGAAATGGCTTGTTCCTTCGAGAACTACGGCACCTTTGCCACCGCCAAGTCGCGCATCAAGGTGTTCGACTTCCACCATACCGGCAAGAAGGTTCCCTATACCTGCACCCAGTGCGATGAGGCCTGGTGCCTGCATGCGTGCCCGGTAGAGGCGATCACCTTGAACAATTCGACCGGCGCGGTCGAGGTCAACGAGGCCACCTGTGTCGGCTGCAAGGTGTGCACCATTGCCTGCCCGTTCGGCACCATCAATTACGTCGAGGAAACCGGCAAGGTCCAGAAATGCGACCTGTGTGGCGGCGAACCGGCCTGTGCCGACGCCTGCCCGACCGGTGCCATCACCTTCATCGACGCCAACTGGACCGGCCTGGGCAAGATGGCCGCCTGGGCCGATAAGTTGGGCAATCAGCCCAGCGCTGCATAAAGGAGAACGTCATGTCCTGGACCGGAAAAATTCTGCGGGTCGATCTGACCAAGGGTACCGTCAAGGTCGAGCCCACCAATATGGAATGGGCGCAAGCCTACATCGGCTCGCGTGGACTGGGTACCAAGTACCTGGTCGAAGAAATCGACGCCAAGGTCGACCCGTTGTCGCCCGAGAACAAGATCATCTGGGCCACCGGGCCGCTGACCGGCACGATGGCCAGCACCGGCGGGCGTTACACCGTCATCACCAAGAGCCCGCTGACCGGTGCCGTGGCCTGCTCCAATTCGGGTGGCTACTGGGGCGCCGAGTTCAAGATGGCCGGCTGGGACATGCTGATCTTCGAGGGAAAGAGTCCAAAACCGGTCTATCTCTATATCAATGACGACGTGGTCGAGTTGCGCGATGCGGCCCACCTGTGGGGCAAAAGCGTCTGGCAGACCGAGGAAATGCTCAAGAAGAGCCTGCAGGATCCGCTCACGCGTGTCTCGAGCATCGGCAAGGCGGGCGAAAACGGCGTCCTGTATGCCAGTGTCGTCAACGACCTGCACCGCGCGGCCGGCCGCTCGGGCGTAGGCACCGTGATGGGCAGCAAGAACCTCAAGGCGATTGCGGTGCGCGGCACCAAAGGTGTCGGCAACATTCGGGACCCGAAGGCCTTCATGAAGGCGGTGAACGAGAAGAAGAAGATCCTGGCCGAAAACGGCGTCACCGGACAGGGCCTGCCAACCTACGGCACGCAGGTGCTGATGAACGTCATCAACGAGGTCGGCGCCTTGCCCACGCGCAACCACCGTGACTCGCAGTTCGAAGGCGCCAAGGACATCTCGGCCGAGGCCATGGCAACACCGCGCAAAACCGATGGCAAGAAGCACCTGGTGACCAACCAGGCCTGTTTCGGCTGCACGATTGCCTGCGGTCGCATCAGCAAGATGGACGAGAGCCACTTCACGGTGGCCAACAAGCCGCAATACTGGGGTGCGTCCGGTGGCCTGGAATACGAAGCGGCCTGGGCGCTGGGCGCGGCCAACGGTGTCAACGACCTGGAGGCGCTGCAATACGCCAACCTGCTGTGCAACGAAGAGGGCATCGACCCGATCAGTTTCGGCGCCACCATCGGTGCGGTGATGGAGCTGTACGAGATGGGCGTGTTGACCAAGGAGCAGCTTGGCATCGAAGCGCCGTTCGGTTCTGCGCAGGCGCTGGCCTTCCTGACCGAGCAGACCGTCAAGGGCGAGGGTTTCGGTAAGGAGATCGGCCAGGGCTCGAAGCGCCTGACCGCCAAGTTCGGCCACCCGGACCTGACCATGAGCGTGAAGGGCCAGGAGTTCCCGGCCTACGACGGGCGTGGCATCCAGGGCATGGGGCTGGCCTACGCCACCAGCAACCGCGGCGCCTGCCATCTGCGTGGCTACACCGTGGCCTCCGAGGTGCTGGGCATTCCGGTCAAGACCGATCCGCTGGAGCACGAAGGCAAACCGGAACTGGTCAAGGCGTTCCAGGACGCCACCGCCGCCTTCGATTCGTCCGGCCTGTGCATTTTTACGACCTTTGCATGGGGTCTGGCCGACCTGGCACCGCAGATGGCGGCGGCCTGTGGCGAGCAATACACGACCGAAGAACTCGAAAAGATCGGTGAGCGCATCTGGAACATGGAGCGCGAATTCAACAACCGCGCTGGCTTCACCGAGAAGGACGACAACCTGCCCAAGCGTCTGTTGACCGAAGCCGTCAAGACCGGCCCGGCCAAGGGCAAGGTCAGCATGTTGCCCCAGATGCTGCCCAAGTACTACGAAGCGCGTGGCTGGGATCCGCAAGGCCGCCCAACCGCTGCGACCAAGGCACGTCTGGGACTGTGAGCCGCCCCAAGCAAGCTCGTACCGCAGCGCGGAGTGCGCAGGGGTAACCTTGTTAACCCCGTGACCCCTTCAAAGGCGGCTCGGGAGGGCCGCCTTTCGTTTTATTGGAGACAGCAACATGCACCACGTCATCCTGGGAGCCGGCCCGGCCGGTGTGATCGCCGCCGAAACGATTCGCAAACATGCGCCGAACGACACCATCACGATGGTCGGCGACGAGAAGGAGCCGCCTTATTCGCGCATGGCGATTCCGTATCTGCTGATGGGCAATGTCGGCGAGCGCGGCACCTATCTGCGCAAGAGCCTGACGCATTTCGATGACCTCAAGGTCAAGATGGTGCATGCACAGGCCAGCAGCGTCGATGCCGCCGCCCGGACCGTGACACTGGACAACGGCGACACTTTGACGTTCGACCGCCTGCTGATCGCCACCGGCTCGCGCCCGGCCAGTGCGCCGATACCCGGCATGGACCTGCCGGGCATCCATTCCTGCTGGACCATGGACGATGCGCGCGCCATCATGAAATTGGCCACCAAGGGCGCCAGGGTGCTGCAGATGGGCGCAGGATTCATCGGCTGCATCATCATGGAGGCGCTCGCGGCGCGCGGCGTCAAGCTCAGCGTGGTGGAGATGGGCGACCGCATGGTGCCGCGCATGATGGGCCCCACCGCCGGCAACATGATCAAGGACTGGTGCGAGGCCAAGGGCGTGCAGGTTTTCACCAAGACCAAGGTGGAGGCGATCGAGAAAGGCAGCGGCGACGCCGCACTGAAGGTCAAGCTGTCCAACGGCACGAGCATGGACGTGGACCTGGTCATCAGTGCCACCGGCGTCAAGCCAGCGATCGGTTTCCTGGAAAAGTCGGGCATCATCTGCCTGCAAGGCGTGTTGACCGACGAGCACCTGCAGACCAATGTGCCGGGCGTCTACGCCGCCGGTGACTGCGCCGAGGCCTTTGACAAGGTCAGCAACAAGACCATCATCAGCGCGATCCAGCCCAATGCGGCCGAGCAGGCGCGGGTGGCGGCGCTCAACATGGTGGGAAGGTCGGTCGCGCTCAAGGGCGTCACCCAGATCAATGTGCTCGACACGCTGGGTTTGATCTCCACCAGTTTCGGCGCCTGGGACGGTGTGCCCGGCGGCCAACATGTAGAGCTGACGGACGCGGCGGCTGGCCGGCACCTGAGCCTGCAGTTCAAGGACGATGTGCTGGTGGGCTGCAACAGCGTGGGCTGGACCGACCATGTGGGCGTGATGCGTGGCCTGGTCGAGGGGCAGATCCACCTGGGGGCCTGGAAAGACACACTCAAGAATGACCCGACCAGACTGATGGACGCTTACCTGGCCAGCGCGCAGGCGCAAAGTGGCTGGAGCGGCGCAGCGGACGCGCGTCGCAGGTAAAGTGGCGCGATGAAAATCACGCTCAAACTGTTCGCGTCCCTGACCGACTACCTGCCGCCGGCTGTCAAATACACCAACATGCTCGACATGGAGGTCGCGCCCGATGCCAGCATCAGCCAGATCATCGCGCCGATGGCCTTGCCGGAGAAGATGGTGCATCTGGTGCTGGTCAACGGCAGGTATGTCGAGCCCGAGGACCGGCTGACCCGCACGCTGGTCGAAGGCGACGTGCTGGCCATCTGGCCGCCGATCGCCGGCGGCTGAGCGTCGACCCGCCACTGCCCGACCGCCAACCCGTGCCGACGGACACCGCTGCATGCAAGCGTTTTATGCCGAGAATTTCGACCGCGAAATGGGCTGTACCGAAAAAGAATGGCTGGGCTGGTTGCCCGAGGCAATGGGCGCTCACCGCTATAAGCAGGTCGTGCAGGCGCTGACGGCGCAGATCGACACCGGTCAGCTGGTTGTGTCGTGGCGGGTCGGCGAACCTCGCGCCATCGCGCTGGCCCGGATTCCGCGCCTGCTGGTGAGTTTTCGCTTCACCGGTCTGGACGACCTGCAGCGTTACCGTTTCATGAAGCGATTCGACCTTTACATGCAGCGCGGTGGCGGCTGATGGCGTCCCGCTGGGCCGGCGCGGTATTGATCTCCATCGCGTGACGCAACACGACATGCGACCAGAATTGCCTTTGCCGGCCACCATGTCCGGCGTGTTGCTGACCGGGCATGGTGATCTCGACCAGCTCCAATGGAGCGACGCGATACCCGTACCCCGGCCCTCTCGCGACGACGTGCTGATCCGGGTGCGTGCAGCCGGCGTCAACAACACCGACATCAATCTGCGAACCGCCTGGTATTCCAAGGGCGATGGTGCCGCCAAGGATGCGGGATGGACCGGCACACCGGTGCAATTTCCCCGGATCCAGGGCATCGATGCATGTGGCCATGTGGTTGCCGTGGGTGAGGGCGTGGACCCGGCACGTATCGGCGAACGTGTGCTGGTTGAACCCTGCCTACGGGTCGTCGGCGGCGAGGAACGGGCGCGGCCATGGTTCCTCGGCTCGGAATGCGATGGGGCGTTTGCGCAGTACCTCGTCGTTGCGGCGCGCCACGCGTACCGGGTCGACAGCCCGCTGGACGATGTGGCGCTCGCGTCGTTCCCGTGTTCCTATTCCACCGCCGAAAACATGTTGACCCGAGCTGCGGTGACCGCAGGTGACCGGATCCTCGTGACGGGTGCGTCCGGTGGCGTCGGCTCGGCGGCGCTGCAGCTGGCGCGGGCCAGAGGGGCCGACGTGGTGGCTATCACCAGCGCCGACAAGCGCGACGCGCTGCAGGCGCTGGGCGCATCCCGAACCATCGCGCGCGGTCAGAGTCTGGTAGATACACTGGGGCGCGACAGCGTCGATGTCGTCGTCGACCTGGTCGGCGGTGAACAATGGCATGACCTGCTCGAGGTGCTGCGCCCCGGCGGCCGGCTGGCGGTGGCCGGGGCCATCGGCGCGCCGATGGTGCCGATCGACATCCGGACGGTCTACCTGAAGGATTTGTCGATCTTCGGATGTACCGTGCTCGAGCCGCAGGTGTTTGCCAATCTGGTGGCGCGTATCGAAAAAGGCGAGGTGCGTGCGCTGGTGGCAAAAAGTTATCCTTTGCGCGAGATCCGCGAAGCGCAGCAGGCCTTCCTGGCCAAGCAGCATGTCGGCAAGATCGTGTTGACGGTACCGGATTGACGGTTGCTGGCGGCGCGGCTGTTCCAGATCATCCATCTACATCTCCATGACGTCCCGGACTGAACTGGCACTGTTCCTGAGGCAGGAGTTTCCCCAGAACAAATCCACCATCGAGTCGGTGGGTGATCGGATGGCCACCGTGCGCCACCCGGTGGGTGTCGCCGAGTTGCGGCCCGGCGGTACGGTAGCCGGGCCGGTGATGATGGCGGTGGCCGACGTCGCGCTGTACGTGGCCATTCTGGGAGAGATCGGCATCGTGCCGCTGACGGTCACCACCAGCCTGAACATCAACTTCATGCGCAAACCGGCAAGCGACCGCGACATCATCGGTGTCTGTAAATTGCTCAAGCTGGGCAAGACGCTGGCGGTCGGCGAGGTCACCATCTATTCGGAAGGTGTCGACGAACCGGTGGCCCATGCGGTTGGTACCTACGCCATTCCCCGACAGCCCCCTGGCATCGAGCACAACCACCCATCGCAGCGCGCTGCGACGGGCCAACCGCCATGACTCTTGCTGGCCGCATCTTTGTCGCCCTGATCGCCGTACTTCACGTTGACATCCTGGTGCTGGAGATGTTCCTGTGAACCACGCCACGTGGCCACGTGCCCACACACTGATCGGTTTGATCGCTTATTGACTGGAGTTTGTTCCCATGGGTATTGATCCACTTCCCCTTTCCCCTGACCTGGTGCGGATGTTGTCGGGCATCACGACCGCCACGTTGACGACAGTGCTGCTCAAGAAGGGCCTGCGCAAGGTCTGGATGCGTGGCGCCAAGCCGCTGCGGGCCGGCCAGCCGCGCCTGGTCGGACGCGCCTTCACGTTGCGCTTCGTGCCCGCGCGCGAAGACCTCGCCACGCCGGCGTCGTGGGGCGCTCCAATTTCGACGCGCGCCGCGATCGAGGCCATGCCCGAGGGCTGCATCGCCGTCGTCGACGCCATGGGCGTGACGGACGCTGGCATCTTCGGCGACATTCTGTGCGCGCGCATGCGCAAACGCGGCGTTGCGGCGCTGGTCTCGGACGGTGTGATCCGCGATCTCGACGGGGTTCTGGCGACCGGGTTGCCGGTCTGGTGCCAGGGCGCTGCGGCACCGGCGTCGGTCGCCAGCCTGACCTTCGTGGGCTGGCAGGAGGCCGTGGGTTGCGGTGGTGTAGCGGTGTTTCCCAACGACGTGGTCGTCATCGATGCCGACGGCGCGGTGCTGATCCCGCAGGCGCTGCTCGACGGCGTCGTGGCCGCAGCGCTCGAGCAGGAGCGGCTCGAGGGCTGGATCATGACCCAGGTCGATGCCGGCATGGCCTTGCCCGGACTGTATCCACCCAACGACGAGAACAAGGCGCGTTACGAGGCCTGGGCAAAGACGGTCCGTTGACGCGCCATCATCCCCACAAGGCGGGTGGTGGCGGTTGCAGTTCGCCACCGCGAAAGACCATCGGGGTCGCGCGGTCGAGCACCTGTAGCAAGGGCCCGTCCAGGTCCACATAGGCACAACGTTGCGCCAGCAGGAATGCCGGCGCCATCGCCAGCGAGGTGCCGCACATGTTCCCGACCATCAGGCGCAGGCCGCGTTCGGCTGCGGGCGCGCACATGGCCAGGGCTTCGGTCAGACCGCCGCATTTGTCGAGTTTGATGTTGATGTACTGGTAGCGACCGGCCAGTTGATCCAGCGATGTGCGGTCGGTGCAAGACTCGTCTGCAGCCAGCGGGATTGGCGATGCCAGGCCATCGAGTTGCGCGTCCTCGCCGCGGGCAAGCGGCTGCTCCACCAGTTCCACGCCGCTGCGGGCCAGATCGGGCAGCAGGCGTTCGAGCAAGTCGCGCGACCAGGCCTGGTTCGCGTCGACGACCAGCCGTGCGAGCGGGTGTTCCTGTCGCGCCCAGTCTACGACCTCAAGATGGCGCTGTGCGTCGAGCTTGAGTTTTAGCAGGCCATATCCTCGTGCCTCGCGCAGCTTGCGGCGTGTGGTGGCCTCGTCACCCAGCCCGATCGTGAAGGTTGTCTCGACCGGGTGCAGTGGCGCCAGGCCGGCGCGCTGCCAGGCGGGTACCGCATCTTGTTTGGCGCGCAGGTCCCACAAGGCGCAGTCCAGCGCGTTGCGGGCCCCGCCAGCTGGCAGCAGGCGCAGCAGGTCGGCGCCGCGGAGGTCGTCTTGCAACTCACCCAGCACGCCGGAGATCTGAGCGGCCATCGACTGGGGTGTTTCGCCGTCGTAGTCGACACCGGCCGCTTCGGCGCGACCGACGCGCCCGCAGGTATCGGTCAGCGTCAGCATCAGCACCGGCAGGTCGGTGATGATCTCGCGCGCGATCTCGAACGGCTCCTTCATTGCCCAGTGCTCCACACTGGTGCGGCACTGAATCATGGTGCCAGCATGCGCACCGTGATGGCGTCGACGCCGCCGCGCATCGGGTCTACCACCGGCAAGCGAAGTCGGTCGGACTGCTGGTCGGCATAGGTCCGCCAGGCATCGTGCGACAGGCTGGAGGAGTTGATGCTGATGCCAACGCAACGCACCGCGCGGTTGGTCAGGCTGGCGGCCTCCACATAACGGTCGATGGCATATTGCAGATCGGGAATCGGGAAGTCCGGGTAACCCTCGATGCTTGTGCGCGACGGGTCGTGGCACAACACGAGCGCATCGGGTTGCGAGCCATGCAGCAGCCCCAGTGTGACACCGGCATAAGCCGGATGGAACAACGCGCCCTGGCCCTCGATCACGTCCCAGTGCTCTGGCGCGTTGTCGGGCGACAGCGCCTCTGCCGTGCCGGAAATGAAGTCGGCGACCACGGCGTCGACCGCCACACCGGCACCGGCGATCATCACACCGGTCTGTCCAGTGGCGCGAAAGCTGGCGGCGGCGCCGTGCTCCTGCAGCGATCGGGTCAGTGCCAGCGCCGTGTATTTCTTGCCCAGCGCGCAATCGGTGCCGACCGTCAACAGGCGTTTGCCGCTGCGCTTGCGTCCGGTGCCCGGAGCAAACACCTGATCGGTGTGGCGCACATCGTTGAGCCGCGCGCCGCCGCGCTGCGCAGCCTGCACCAGTGAGGGAAAGCTCGTCAGGCGCGAGTGCAGGCCGCTGATGACGTCGAGTCCGGCCAGCAGCGCTGCCTCGAGCGTGGGCAGCCAGCCTGGCGGTAATACGCCACCGACTGCCGCCACGCCGACGACGATGGAGCCGGCGCCTTGCGCTGCGGCCTGCGCGGGGGTCAGGCGCGGCAGATCCAGGCTGATCGTGGCCTCGGGCAGACCGCATTGCCCGATCACATCTGTCCCGCACCAGTCGCGCAGACCGAATGCGGTCTTTGCATCCGACTTGAGTTGCACGTCGCCGAGAAAGAGCAGGTAGGGTTTGCGAAGTTGGTGCATGGGTCGTTGGGTTGGAGGGTTGGAGGAGGAATCGGGTTCTTGCATACAGGCACGCTGGCAGGTGACGGTGCGGCGAAGAATAAGACATAACCCTGCTCCGGGGGCCGTGAAAGGCCGCCGATCGGCGTCGCCCTACCTCCAACGGGATAGGGGTTTCCCGCGCGCCGACGCTACCGAACGCGGCACTATCCCTTTGGGGATATGGACGCGCAAAACACCGGTGAACCCCGCTATTCTCAGCGCTTCCCATGTGCATGACATGGCAACCGGCGCCGGTCGCGGCGAGACAATATCAAGGAGCAATGAATGACTGTACTGACCCGTCCGCTGAAAGTTCTGATGCTGGCCATGGCAAGTGCCAGCGCCACGATCGCCGTCACCCCTGCCGCTGCGCAGGATGCGGTGTTCGTGATCAATGCCCGCGAGGCCGGCTCGCCGACCTACAACCCGATCAAGGGCACCAAGCTCAATGTCGGCAACAACCTGATCTTTGATCGCATGGTGGTCCAGGATGCCGACCAGTCGTTCCACGGTCAGTTGGCTACGTCGTGGGAGTCTTCGGCGGACGGCATGAGCTGGACCTTCAAGTTGCGCAAGGGCGTCAAATTTCACGATGGCGAGCCGTTCAACGCCAAGGTCATCGAGTGGTGGCTGCCGAAATACAAGGGAACCGAAAACGCCTTCATGACCGATGCCATCGACAAGGTCGTGATCGTCGACGACCACACGGTCAAGTTGATGATGAAAAATCCGGATCCAAGCCTGTTGCTGAACATGGCCACGAGCTTCATGGGTATTCCGTCTCCCAAATCGTACGAGGCCCTGGGTGACAAGTTCGGTGTCACCGCGGCGGTCGGCAGTGGTCCGTTCAAGCTCGAGAGCTTCACGATCGGGCAGCAGACCAAGCTGGTGCGCAATGACGATTACCGCTGGGCCAGCGCTTTGTCCAGCAACCAGGGCCCGGCCAAGATCAAGCGCCTGACCTTGCGCGAGATCGCCGAGGAGTCGACCGCGTTCCTGGAGCTCAAGACCGGCGGCGTCGACATGCTGTTGAGTGTGCCGACCGATTTCATGCCGCGTATCGAGGCGGAAAAGTCGCTCAAGGCGGTCGTGATGCCGGGAACCGAGGTGTTCTACATGCCGATCAACACGTCGGTCGCGCCATTTACCGACATCAAGGTGCGCGAGGCCGTGGCACTGGCCGTCAATCAGAAGGAAATCCAGATGAGCCTGTTTGGCGGTCTGGGTGCGGTGGCCAACAATTTCCTGGTCAGTTCGCTGCAGGAGTCCAAGATCAACCCGAAGTTCAACATCAGCTACAACCCCGAGCGCGCGAAGAAGCTGCTCGATGAGGCTGGATGGGCAGTGGGATCGGGCGGAATCCGTGCCAAGGCCGGCACGCCGTTGACCGTCAAACTCTGGACCCAGAACGGCACGCAGTTCAAGCGCGTGACCGAGGTGATCCAGGCCCAGCTCAAGGCGATCGGTGTGAACGCCGAGATCACGGTGCAGGACCCCGCGTCCATCAACGCGATGTACAAGAAAAAGACCGACCACCAGTTGGCGGTGCGGGCCTACGACTACACGAATGCCGACATCCTGGACTGGTTCTTCAGTGGTGCCCGGCTCGGTTACCCGAACGTGTCGATGTGGAACGACGCCAAGGCCGAGGAACTCAACGCCAAGGCGATGAAGGGATCGCGAACCTGGGAGGAGCGGGTGGCCAGCTTCAAGGTCTACCACGAATACGTGATGTCCCAGTTCGTGTTCGCTCCGATATACCAGCCGACACAGAGTTTTGCCTATAGCCAGGCGCGCCTGAAAGTGCCCGACACGATCCGTGGCATCAAGATGGCAACGCAGACGATCATGGACATCGAGGTCAAATAAGCACTTCAACCTCGCGTGGCTGAATCGGCTCAAGGAATGATGGCTTGCTCGTTTACCTGATCCGGCGTCTGCTGCTGCTGTTGCCGGTTTTCCTGGCGGTGTCGATGGTCGTCTTCATGATCATCCACCTGGTGCCGGGAGACCCGATCGACAACATGGTGCAGATCGGCGCATCGCCGCAGCAACGGGCTATTCTGGTTGCGCGTTACGGTCTGGACCAGCCCCTGCTGGTGCAGTACGGAGTCTGGCTGCGCAACATGCTCGGCGGCGACATGGGCGACGCCATCGTGATGCGCCAGCCAGTGATCGACCTGATCGCGGAAAACCTGCCCCACAGCCTGCGACTCGGCGGCCTGGCCTTTCTGTTCTCAACCATCGTGGGCATCACCACCGGTGCGCTGGCGGCGGTCTACAAAGACAGCTGGATCGACCGCAGCGTGATGACGCTGATCCTGCTCGGATCGACCTTGCCCAGCTTCTGGCTGGGTTTGCTGCTGATCCTGCTGTTTGCGGTGCAGCTGGAGTGGTTCCCGGTGTCCGGCGCGCGCACCTGGACCGCGTTGGTGCTGCCGGTGCTCACGATCGGCCTGCACGGCGTGGCGCTGGTGTCGCGTGTCACCCGCGCCGCAATGCTCGATGTCGGACGCAGGGACTTCGTGCTGATGCTGCACGCAAAGGGACTGTCGCACCGGCGCATCCAATTGCAGCACGTGCTGCGCCATGCGCTGCTGCCGGTGGCGACGATCCTGAGTCTGCGTATCGGCTGGATCGTGGGCGGCGCAGTGACGATCGAGTTCGTGTTCGCCCGTCCCGGCCTGGGATCCTTGTTGATCACGTCGCTGGCGCAGCGCGACTACCCGGTCGTGCAGGGGTGCCTGCTGATGCTGGCAATGGCGGTGATGCTGGGCACGCTGCTCGGCGATCTGGTGCAGGCCGCGATGGACCCGCGTATCCGGGAGCAGTTGCGATGACGGGCCGGATTCGCACGTCTGCGCTGTGGCGCGCATTGCGCACCTGGCGCGGCGCACTGTCGCTGGGTTGCCTGATGCTGGTGGCGTTGGTCGCCGTGCTCGCGCCGTGGGTTGCACCGTATGCCTATGACATCCAGAACCTCTCGGCCACCAACCAGGCGCCGTCGCAGGCGCACTGGCTCGGCACCGACGAGTTCGGCCGCGATGTGTTGTCGCGCATCATCCATGGTGCGCGCACCTCGCTGTCGGTGGCGATGGCGGCGATCGGCGTGTCGGTGCTGATGGGCATGTGCCTGGGCGCGGCAGCGGCCTATTTCGGTGGCGCCCTTGACCGGGCGATCAGCGCTGTGGTGGATCTGACCTGGTCGTTTCCCGAGGTGCTGATCGCACTGATTTTTGTGGCGATCCTCGGTCCTGGCCTGTACAGCACGATGATCGCCATCAGCATCGCGTATCTGGCCCAGTTCAGTCGACTGACACGTGCGCAGATCCTGGCGATCAAAGGCGAGACCTATGTCGAGGCGGCCACCAGCCTGGGCGGCGGACATCTGCACATCGTGTTCCGGCATTTGTTGCCCAACGCTCTGACACCGGTCATCGTCGCCGGCATGCTGGCCACCGGCGACGCCATCATCCTGGAGGCCACGCTAGGGTTCTTCGGACTGGGTGTACAGCCGCCCAAACCCAGCTGGGGCGCCATGATGGCCAGCGGCACGGCGCAGATTTTTCTGGCGCCCTGGACGATTATCGGACCGGGTGCGGCGATCGCGCTGGCGGTGTTGTCGATCAACCAGTTCGGCGATGCGCTGATTGAGGCGCTCGATATCCGCAGCAGGCTGCGCGAAACGTAACATGGCCTTTCTCGACGTACACGACCTGTCGGTGGGCATAGGCACGCTGCAGCCGCTGGACCGGATCAGCTTTGCGCTCGACAAGGGGCAGATTCTGGGATTGGTGGGCGAGTCGGGCTCGGGCAAGTCGCTGACGGCGATGGGCCTGATGGGCCTGCTGCCGCTGATCGGCGGGCGGGTCACCGGTGGTTCGATCCGGCTCGACGGCAGCGAGCTGACTGACCTGGCCGAACCGGCCTATCGCGCGCTGCGGGGCCGGCGCATGGCGCTGATCAGCCAGAACCCGATGACCTCGCTCGATCCGATGGTGCGGGTCGGCGAGCAGGTCGACCAGGTCAGTCGCATGCATCTGGGCTTGTCCGGCGCGGCGGCGCGCTCGCGCAGCATCGATCTGCTGACCCAGTTGCGTATCCCCGAGGCTGCGACCGTGCACCGGCAATACCCGCACCAGATGTCGGGCGGCATGAAGCAGCGCGTCGTCATTGCGATGGCGCTGGCCGGTGATCCCGAGCTGATCATTGCCGACGAACCTACGACGGCGCTTGACGTGACGATTCAGGCCCAGATCATCCAGATCCTGGTCGATCTGGTGCGCTCGCGCGGTCTGGCGCTGGTGCTGATCACGCATGACATGGGCGTGGTGGCGCAGGCCTGCGATCGGGTCGTCGTGTTGTATGCCGGACGGGTCGCCGAAGCCAATGTGGTGGCCGACATATTCGCCCGACCGGCCCATCCGTATACCCGTTCGCTGATCGAATGTATTCCCCGCGACGGCCAGGCTCCGGGCAGTCTCAAGGGCATCCCGGGTATCGTGCCAAGCGTGGGCAACTACGCCGCAGGTTGCCGCTTTCACCCGCGCTGTGCGCTGGCGCAAGCGGTTTGCCAGCAGCAGGTGCCACCGCTGCAAACACAAGGTCAGGGGCAGGTCGCCTGCCATTTCAGTGCGGCGCCGAGCGATGGCTGACACCCACGTCGACCCATCGGCCAGCCTGGTTGCGTTGCGCTCGCTGACGCGCCGCTTCACCAGCCGAGCCAGCCTGTTCGGCCGCAAACGCACGCTGACCGCCGTCAGCGATGTCACGCTGGACATCGCGCGTGGCACCGTCACCGGCGTGGTGGGCGAGTCCGGTTGTGGCAAATCGACGCTGGCGCGCCTGGTGCTGCGTCTGCTGGAAGTGAGCAGCGGGTCGGTGTTGTTCGAGGGCAAGGACCTGGCCAGCCTGTCCGGCGCGGCCATGCGCACCTTGCGTCGGCGCATGCAGATGGTGTTCCAGGACCCGTATTCATCGATCGACCCGCGCTACAGCGTTCGCGCGGCGCTGCTCGAGCCGCTGCAGGTGCAGGGCTTGCGTCCACCGCCAGCAGAAGAAAGAGCCCGGGTCGAGCAACTCATGGCCATGGTTGGCCTGAATCCGAGTCTGGTGGACAGTTATCCGCACCAGCTATCGGGTGGGCAAAAGCAAAGGGTTGGCATTGCGCGGGCATTGGCCTTGCATCCCGATCTGGTGGTGCTGGATGAACCGACCGCGTCGCTGGACGTGTCGATCCAGGCCCAGACCATCGCGCTTTTGGAGCAGCTGCGTCAGGACCTGGGCCTGACCTACCTGTTCATATCGCACGACCTGAGCCTGGTGCGTTATTTTTGCGACCGGATCGTCGTGATGTACCTGGGACGTGTGGTCGAGATCTTGCCTACGGCACACACGCCACCGCGCCACCCGTATACCCGCGCACTGATGGACAGCAGCTTCGAGCCGGACCCGCAGCGCCGGCGCGTCGTGACCCTGATGCAGGGTGAACTCCCAGATGCATTCGAACTGCCGGCGGGTTGCGCCTACGCCGCCCGATGTCCCGGCGCTACGGCACTTTGTCGCCAGGAGCGCCCCGAGCTATCAAGCGACGGCGCACACGCGTTGGCCTGCCACCACCCTTTGATGTGACACCAGCCATGAAATCCTTCACCGTTCTGAGTGCCGAGTTCCTGCACGAGACCAACACCTTCTGCCAATTGCCGACCACCGAGGCCAGCTTCGCCGAGCGCGGCTTAGCCTGGGGCGAACAGGCGATTGCGGAGCGTGCGGGCAACAACACCGAACTGGGTGGCTTCGTCGAGGCCGCCCAAGCCTACGGATGGAAACTGATCCACGTCATCACCGCCCATGCCCAGCCCGGTGGCCCGGTCACACGGGCGGCATTCGAGGCGCTGACCGGCCCGATCGTCGCGGCCGCGCGCCAGCACCTGGGCCAACTCGACGGCATCGTGCTGGGTTTGCACGGCGCGATGGTGCCCGACTTCTGCGACGACGGCGAGGGCGAGTTGCTGCGCCGCCTGCGCGCGCAGATCGGCATGCAGATCCCGATCGCCATCACGCTCGACCCGCATGCGAACGTCACCCGCGCGATGTGCGACCTGGCCAACATTATCGTGTCGTTCAAGACCTACCCGCACACCGACATGCGCGTCGCCGCGCGCCATGCCGGCGACATCTTGCAGCGCACCATGGCCGGTGAGATTCGTCCGCGTACGCTGCGCGTAATGCGACCGATGATCGAAGAGGTCAATGGCGGACGCACCGATATCGGTGCCATGGTGCCGCGCCTGGCGCGGGCGAGCGCCTACGAGGCAGAACCCGACGTGTTCGCCGTCAGCGTCAATGGCGGTTTCCCGAATGCCGACATTGCGGAGCTCGGGCCCAGCATCCTGGTCACCGCACAAGGCGATATGGCTCGCCACGCAGCGTTTGCGAGCGAACTGGCGGACGACATGTGGCAGCAACGAGTCCACCGGCTGAACCAGTTCCACACGGTGGAGCAGGCAGCGGCCATCTGCAAGGCGCACCCGCAGGACAGCGCCGGACCGATCATCGTTGCCGACTATGCCGACAACCCGGGTGGCGGCGCGTATGGCGATTCGACCGCTTTGCTGGCTGCGTTGCTGGCTGCGGATGTGTCGGATGCCTGCTTCGCGCCCATCGTCGATCCCGAAACGGTGGCGCTGTTGCAGCGCCACCGGCCAGGCGACCACGTGCGGATCAACCTGGGGGGCAAGACCGACCCGCGTTTTGGCGGCGAGCCGCTGGACCTGAGTGCCACGCTGGTGTCTCTGAGCGACGGCCGTTTTGTCGGCAGCGGCGCGATGATCGGTGGCCTGCACCGCTCTTGGGGTCCGTGCGCCGTGATCGCGGTGCAGGGCATCGAGATCCTGGTTACGACGATCCGTGCGCAGGTACTCGATCTGCAGCAGTTCGAGGCGTTCGGCATCGACCCGCGCAGCAAGCGTGTCGTGGGCCTGAAGTCGATGCAGCATTTCCGTGCGGCGTTCGAGCCGATTGCCGGTGCGGTGATCGTTTGCGACAGTGGCGCCCTGTGCACGATGGACTACGCCGCCATGCCCTACACCCGCATATCGCGGCCGACGTTTCCGATCGATGCCGATGTCGACCTGGATGCCTGGATGCGGGCGAACGCCGATGGCATTTACATTCCGCCGCCTTTCCCGGCGCCAGGTGCCTGAGGTTCAGCCCGGGCTGGGTGCCGCTTCCAGCAGCGACAGCGGGTTGTTGCTGGCCGGCGCGCTCTGATAACCCGCCAGTGGATCGACCGGCGCCTCCGGAACCGCAAAAGGGATGCAGTTGATGAACAACGAGAACAACTCGGCCTGCGAGCCGATGTCGAGCTTGCGGTAGATGTTCTTGCGGTGGATCTTGACCGTGCCCTCGGTGGTGTTCAGGCGCTGCGCCGTAAGGGCCGATGAATATCCGCTGATCATGTAGAACAGCACCTGTCGTTCGCGCTGCGTCAACAGCGAGCTGGCAAAGTTCTCGATCGTGCTCTGAACCTTGCGGTGCGTCAGGTTGTCGGCATCGCGGCGCGACGCGGCGATGGTCAGCTCATGGTGTTTCGCAGCCGAGGCAAACACCACCGGCAATACGATCTCGACGGCCGCCACATCGGTTGCGTGGAAGCGCGAATGCCGGATGCTGCGTTCCATGAAAAAATTGAGCGCGCTATTGGCATCGATGTGCCACAACAGCTCGATCGAGTCGGACAGGCCTATCTGCGAATAAAACACACGGTAATACTCGCTGTCGAAGAAATCGTCGGGGGCGATGTCGCGCAGCCAATGCACACCATCGGGGCAGCCGGCCACAAACAACTGGTATTGTGGGTCGAGCACATAGGGGCCGGATACGTAGGCGTCTTCCGGCAACCCCCGCTCCTGCGGGTTGAATCGGTGCAGGATCCGGCGCGGGCGTTGATCGCGGTGGTAGACCATCGCGCCGCCCGAATCGAAAGCACAGACCGATCCCAAAAGATTGAGCACCGCGTCAAACCAGTCCGCGCTGCCGATTGCCGCGGTCATACGGGCCATGGCACTCACCAGTGAGCTGCTGAGCGGCAGACACAGGGCAGAGCGGGGCGTATCTTCCATAGACCGTAGGGTAGCAGGCAATCCGATGCCAGCGAGACCGGTTGTGTCAACCATTTCGTTACGCATCTTGCACCTCGCGTGGCGACATGCTACCCACGCCTGCTTACCATCGAATTCTTTTCAATGAAGGAGAAACCGATGGCACTGCAACCCCCGTTTTTCGGCAAACGCGAACCGGACCCCGACACGCTGCGTCGGCCCACGCCCATGGCACAACACCATGTCCACGGGTCGCAGGCCGCGCCATCGCAGAGTCCGGTGCAACCTGCGCTTGCCCAGGCGGTTGCACCGGCCGCGCCGGCCGCACAGGCTGCACCGGCCCCGGTACCACAGGGCGGCAGCAAGCTCACGGTGGGCCCCAATATCAAACTCAAAGGGGTGGAGATCACCGACTGCGACACCTTGTTTGTCGAGGGCACGGTCGAAGCCACGATGGACTCGCGCCTGATGCAGATTGCCGAGTGTGGCGCGTTCAAGGGTTCGGCCTGCATCGACATCGCCGAGATCCATGGCCGCTTCGATGGCGACCTGACGGTGCGCGAGAAGCTGATGGTGTACGCCACCGGCAAGGTCACCGGCAAGGTACGTTACGGCAAGCTGGTCATCGAAGAGGGTGGGCAGCTCTCGGGTGAGGTCATCTTCGGCACCAGCGATGCGGCCAAGCCGGTCGCGCGCGAGCGCACAGGACTGCAGGCGGCCTGAGAGGCTGAGAGCCGGAACCCGGGCAACGCGCTGTTGACCCGGGTTCAGGTTCGTTTGCCCAGCGCCTTGCGAAACGTTTCCAGCCGCGCTTCGTAGTCCTGGGCGTCGCCGTAGTCCAGGAAGCGGTTGTAGCGCGTGTGTGTGCCCAGGATCTTGTGCGCGTGTTTGATCGGGCAGAAATACTCCTCGGTGCGCCCGATGATCTCGCGCAGGTAAGCAATCAGCCCGTTGGCATATTCGCAATAGGTGCAGTGGAATTTCTCGATGAAGTTGAGGTAACCCAGTTGGTGGCGGTCGTACAGGAAGTAGTCGGAGCGCCGTACCTTCTCGATACCGTAGATCGGGAAACAGGCCCACTGGTAGAAGCTGACGCACAGGTCCAGCATCAGCAGCGGCAACAACATGCAGTAGATGATCGGGCCGGTGATCAGGTTCTGCGGCCGGTTGGTGACCAGCCAACGCAGGAATCCCATCTTGAGTTTGGCATGCGCTTCTTTCACGGACTTTTCGAACTCCACGCGCTTGCCCTTGATCTGGAAGAACATCCGGCTTTCCTGCTCGTGCACCGCCGTGCGCAACTCGTCTTCGAGTGAGGCCATCTGGGCCAGTATCCGGTTGATGCGTTCATTCATGTTGGTTCCCGTTTGTGCCAGCGTCACCGATCGGTGAACGCTTCCCGCCATTCATTCTTCATTCTTCGTTCTTCATTGTGCATCTGGCAACTTGCGCAGGGTCAGCAACCACGCGAGGCGATACCATGTTCGACCGGCGAACAGCTTGTTCGCGAGAGGGAATATCATGGCCAGAATGTTGACGCGTCGCCGTGTGTTGACCGGTGTCGGAGTTGCTGTTGCGGCAGTTGGTGCCGGCGCTTATTGGGTTGCCCGGCCCAAGCCGGCGCCGATCGGGTTTGCCGTCTCGCCTGACGAGTTGGTGGCCGCGCGGGCGCTGCTCACGCGCCATCCGTCGTTCGACGCCCATGCGCATCCAGGGCGCAGTTTTGTCGATGGCGCCGAGAACCTGTCTGGCCTGGTCTGGATCTACGCCAAGCTGGGCAGTTTCGAAGACAAGACCATTGCCGACATGCGTGCCGGTGGCTTGTCGGCGGCCGCCTTCGCCGCTGTGTCGGACTTTCAGGCGCTGGGCCTCGAAGGCGAGGGGCTCGCAGCGGTGCGCCCGTTCGAGCCCGGCGAAGCCTGGGCCAGCTACAAGCGCCAGATCGCGCGGATGCAGGCGCTGGCAACCCGGGGCCTGGTGTTTCCGGTCAAGACGGTCGCGGACGTGGCGGCTGCGCGTGCCGCGGAGAAGGTCGGCGCGTGGCTCACGGTCGAAGGAGGCGACTTTCTCGAAGGCCGGCCCGAACGTGTCGCGCAAGCCTTCGCCGACGGCGTGCGCTCGATCACGCTGATGCACTACCGCAACAACGAACTGGGCTCCATCATTACCGGCCTGCAGGCGCGGGGAGGCCTCAGCGACAAGGGTGTTGCCGTCGTGCGCGCCATGAACGCGGCCGGCATGTTGATCGATGTCGCCCATGCGTCCGAGCCGACGGCGCGCGGCGCGATCGACGCGTCGAGCAAGCCGGTCATCGCGTCGCATATCCATATCCACGGTACGACCAGACACCCGCGCTTCATCTCGCGCGCTCTGGCACGGGCGCTGGTGGACAAGGGCGGCGGCATCGTCGGAGCCTGGCCGGCGGGTATCGGCATCACGGACCTGGCCGGATATGTTGGCCGTACGCTGGAGTTGGTCGAGGTGGTCGGAATCGACCATGTCTGCCTGGGCACCGACATGGACGGCAATTACAAGCCGGTGTTCGATACCTATACGAACCTGCCCTATTTCGTGGCTGGTTTGACGCAGCGTGGGGTGTCAGAACAGGATGTCGCCAAACTCATCGGCGGCAACTTCATGCGCCTGCTGGCAGCGGTGCAAACGGTCTGAAGCGGCGCTGTCTTAGCGCTGATGCGAGGCAGCCTGCGCCGCATGAGGTTGCGTCAGCTGCTAGCGGGCGGGGTGCGCAGGTAGGCAAGGACGAACAACACACCAAGTGCAAAGTCGATGGCTGCTGCCGCCACCGTGAAGACGGGGACCCGGTTCATCGCAAACAACACGAACACCTGGAACCGAGAACAGCATATTTTCGGCAATACCCGCCAGAATGAGAATGCGATAACGCGGAATTCCATGGCGGCCTCAGCGCAATCGTATCTGCTGGTCCGACGGGCCTTTGCGCATCTCGATCAGGGAATCAAAGGCCTTGAGCATGGCCGCGAAGTTGGCATGGCCATGGTCCTTAGTGTCGAAGGTGGAATCAAGGCGCTTGACCATGTGCCAGATCGATGCTTTGTTGACCCAGGAGTCGCCGCTGGATTGGGCCAGCAAGGTGATCGCGCGTCGGATGATGTCGGCACCGGGATCTGCTGGCGCAGCCGTGGATGTCGCCGGCGTGGCTCCGGTTTGCGGATCGAGTTCCGACGTGGCCGGCGGTGGCGCCACCAGGTTTTCGTAGTAGCGGAACTCGTGGCAACTCTTGGCCCAGTGGCGGTTCGTGGACTTGCGTGTGCCCACGCCGATCAGCGTGCGGCCAGCCGCCTTGATCTTCTGCGAGACCGGCATGAAG
>ENA-ORBV01001385-ORBV01001385.1-microbial-mat-metagenome-genome-assembly--contig:-NODE-1385-length-54125-cov-13.243617_pt1 | contig 54125 bp, 48 predicted proteins | sample MGYA00237777_ERZ505514 | MGnify/ENA primary metagenome ERZ505514 (study PRJEB26160, sample SAMN06269048) | microbial mat metagenome | isolation source: Oligotrophic lake microbial mat | place... | reverse complement strand
CATACGAGCTTCGCCTTAGTCTCGTGGGCTCGGAGATGTGTATAAGAGACAGTATACAGACTAGGTGAAATCTATGAATGAACTTACTAAATATCACTTTACTTGTACGCTTAAACTCGGCGATATCTACGGTCAAATAATTGTGTGGCTATGTGTGATTTTTGCGAGCTTAGCTGCGGCTTTGTCGCTGATGTCTCATCCTATGTATGCTTTTGCGGGGGTAGGTTTAATTATCGTTGTCTCTTTGCCTTTCTTGCTGTTCACCTTTGTGACAACTTTGTTCAATCACATTGAGATTTCTCCTTTAGTTCTCAAGGAAACTATCAGTCAGAGAAATAACAGAGTTCAGGCATCTGCCCAGCCTTCAAATCCAGCAGTTGTAGCCTAAATCAATTTGCTAGACATTTCGCTGGATAGCCAAAAAGCGATCGATCTTTAAAAAGATCGATCGCTTTTTATTGTGAAATCGATCTTTAGAGATCTTTAGGCAATCGCATAGCCAGTATATTGGCGGACATCGGCAGAATGAAATGCTAAAACAATATCCTGTGAGGGGATTCCTGCCATGACCAGTTCGCGGGTTACACCATCTTCGGTTTCATCTCGTTGCACCCATACTTTGCCGTTGATAATGTCGAGATGGATAAGGCAACCATGTACGCGGGTTTTGCGATCCCATCCAAGGGTCATTAACATATAGCTATCACGGACTTCATCAAAGATCGGTTTACATATCAACTCTCCATGAGAATAGGGGATTTCGGTATATGAAATTAAAACAGACTTAATAATATTACGATACTCAGCTAATTTTTCCATTGCACAATCACCTCCTGTTCGGCATCAAAAATGACCAGTTTGAGATTTTCATCTTCTATTAGAATTTGTCCGATCGGCTCTTCAAAAAAAGAGGCGTAGACCACATCTCGAATAGCTAGATAAAGAGTGTAATCTGGGTATGTACGGCGTAAAACAGCGCGATAGATTGCAAATTGTCCAACCGCGTCCCGAAATGACTGCATTTCAGATTCACCGATAAAACTTTTGACTTCTACGGCGATTTTTTGTTCAGATCGCTCTGCAATAATAAGCCTTCTAGCCCCCAGATCGACGTACATATCCTTTCGACCCCAGCGAAGATGTAGCGGATCGTGAGTGATTGTCCAGCCAGCTTTAATCAGGGCTTGCTTTGCGGCATTGTGATATATATCTAGGGCTGGCATAGTGATGAGACTAGAAGATTGCTACTGTTTGATTCAACCAGCGAACACTTATGTAATATCAAAATCTGCGTTTGAATACTTTTCTAATTATGTTTCTAATTATGAGTTCGATCGAGCCGAATATTACTTTTATTAACTTACTTAGGCTGCTAAAAATATTTAAAGTTGAGGCTTGACTTTTTGATTTAAGTCTAGGTTTGGAGTTTTTTCGCACGACTGATACTTTCATGCCTTTGACTTCATATAGCCGATAATTACCGCTTTTACCACGAATGCTGACTTCCATAGATTCACTATTGACGATTGCTAGATCTTTCACTAGTTTGTAAACATCCTCGGAGATCAAGAAGTTAGTGCCAAATTCTTTGTTTGCCGACTCAATGCGACTGGCAAAATTTACCGTATCTCCAATTGCCGTCACGATCTTATTCTCCGAGGCTCCAACTGCACCTAGAATTGCCCAGCCAAAGTGAATCCCAATCCCCATTTTGAGCGGTCGATGATAGAGCATTTCTAAATGCTTATTGAATCGCTCTAACTCTTCTAACATTTCTACCCCAGCCCGCACGGCATTCTCCACTGCACTTGATGGCGAACTCTCTACATCGATCCCAAAAAGTGCCATAAACCCATCACCCATATAATTGTTGATGATGCCGTCATTGCGATTAATCACCATATTCATGTGATTGAAGTAGCGATTGAGAATATAAATTACGTCATATGGCAGCATTGACTCAGAGAATTTAGTGAATCCGCGTAAGTCAGCAAATAAGACTGCCATATGTTTCTCTTCACCGATCGAGCCGATCATCATTTGATTTTCAACCAGCTCGATATCTTCGTTATCTAAAACCAGTCGCCGTAGACTAACATCACCAGAAACTCTGGTCTGACAGGCTAGACGGATATTTTTTGGGAAACCGAATTTGAGTGCCAGCGCTTGTTCGTGGACTGTCGGCAAACTGCAATATTCAAATCCATCCGTAATTAAAATCCGACAGGTTGAGCAACGAGCCGAACCACCGCAAACATGAGTATGAGGAATGCCAGATGCCAAAACAGCTTGCAAGATTGTTTCTGTCTCGACAGCATTAATATGCTGTTCGTCAGGTGAGCAGTAAATTTGTGGCATAGGATCTCATCTTTGCTGTTCTAGATATTCTACGAGTCTCCAGCCTAACTGGATTTATTTGAGCTGAATGTTTAGCTTTTCGATCGAGGTCTAGCCAAGTAATTCTTAATTATGGGATTCCAGCATCGGGCATTACCTGCTATACTGCGATCTGCTGAAAGCAATTTCAGTCACGGCGGTGTAGCCAAGTGGTAAGGCAGAAGCCTGCAAAGCTTCCATCCGGGAGTTCGAGTCCCCCCACCGCCTTAAATTTTTGATAGTGTTTTTATAGACTGCTAGGAAAATTCTGACTGAGATTTCAGGAGGCTGGACAGATGACACAAGCACTGATTCAAGCATCAACTCAAGCAACTCTGGCACAAACATACGAGCATGACTTTTGTTTGTGGGTAGAGGAGACGGCAAAACTTCTCCACGAAGGCAGGATTTCTGAGCTAGATGTGGCAAATTTAGTTGAAGAAGTCGAAAGCATGGGAAGAAGTGAAAAATTAGCACTTAGAAGTAATCTTGTAATTGTTTTAATCCATCTTCTCAAATACAAATATCAGCCCGAAAAACGTTCAGTCAGTTGGGAGTTAAGTATTGCTGAGCATCGGCGCAGATTAGATGATGCTTTGGAAGTCAGTCCCAGCCTGAAGCGTTATTTGGTCGAAGTTTTTGACAAGTGCTATCTTGATGCGCGCAAACAAGCTCGGATCGAAACCCGACTAGAACTGGCTCAATTCCCTGATGGTTCGCCTTTTACACCTGAGCAATGTCTGGATGAAGATTTCTTGCCAGCATGATTGCCAGTTAATGACTCAAGCTAACAACTCAGTTTCGTTTGCCAGTGATGATATAGCCAACGCGCTGACCAATATTTGTAGCGTGATCTGCCATGCGTTCTAAATGGTGAATTGCCAGCACAAGTAATAGAGTTGGTTCTAAGCTGCCCTGAACATTCTTTTGCTGAGATAGTAGGGTGTAGAGAGTTTCGTAGTCAGAGTCAACCGCATCATCTTTGACCTTGATCTGTAGACCGACATCGGCATCAAGATCGGATAAAGCGACTAAACTCATTGCCAGCATGGCGCGACAACGATTTGACATCACCTGTAGCCGATCCATATGGGATGGAATGGGGTAGGGAAATAGTTTGGTGGCAATTTCACCGATATTTTCGGCATAGTCGCCGATACGTTCGAGGTCGCGCACTAGGTGCATCATCGCACTGAGCAATCGCAGGTTACGTGCAACTGGTGACTGCTGGGCAATCAGGTTAATGCAGTCTAGTTCGATCTGGCGATAATACTGGTCGATCCGCTTATCTTGGGGCTTAATTTTGGTTGCTGCCTCTAGATCTCGATCGAACATTGATGTATGTGCTAGCCAAAAGGAATTTTCGACCAATGCTCCCATTCGTAATACATCTTGCTCTAGATGTCTCACTTGTCGATCGAAATTATCGCCATTTTTAGTCTGATTTTCGGGGGGTGATTCTAACATTACCTCTGGGGTCATTTAAGTTTAAAGAACTTCGATCGTCATTTTTTCTAGCCATTCAATCAGACTCTGGAGCTGTTGCTCTGGAGATACTGTGCCCAAGCCCCTGATTGTAACTTTACCTGGCTGAAATATAAACCGAGACTGCAAATGGCTGGGTAATTTCTGATACAGCAGTTTCCAACCAGGCTCTTCCATCTTAGTCTCAAGGATAATGTTTTGCTTACCTTCGGGGCGAATGCGGGCGAATCCGATTTTTTTGGCAACTTGCTTGAGTTCCATTACCCTAATCAACTGTTGGGCGGGATGAGGGATTGTCCCGTATCGATCGTTCCATTCCTCCATAATCTGCACGAGTTCACGACGAGAATTCACCGCTGCTACGGCACGATAGGCACTCATCTTTTGATCTTGGTCGGGCATATAGGTGGATGGAATAAAAGCGGTGAGAGGTAAATCGATTTGGGTATCATCAACTTGAGGGATCGCAGAGCCGCGAATTTCGTTAATCTCTTCTTGTAGCATCTCCATATAAAGATCGAACCCAATCGCATCCATTTGTCCCGACTGCTCTGCGCCCAAAAGATTCCCCACACCCCGAATTTCCATGTCGCGCATGGCAAGCTGATAACCCGATCCGAGGTGGGTAAATTCCTGAATCGCCTTGAGGCGTTGGCGGGCGGGTTCTGATAGTTCGCCTTTGTTTTGATAGAACAGCCAAGCATGGGCTTGGATGCCAGCACGTCCGACCCGACCGCGCAGTTGATAAAGCTGTCCTAGACCGAGTTTGTGAGCATCTTCGATAATGATCGTGTTGACTCGTGGGATATCCAAGCCTGACTCGATGATCGTGGTACAGACCAGCACATCTGCTTCGCCACTGTTGAACGTCAGCATTGTGGTTTCGAGTTCGGCTTCTGGCATCTGACCGTGGGCGATCGCCATTCTCACACCTGGCAACATTTCCCGAATCTTCGTCGATGTTTCCTCAATCCCGTTAATCCGAGGTACAACGTAAAATATCTGACCGCCTCGATCGATCTCTTGACGGATCGCGGCTCTGACCATTTCGGGATCGAAGCGCGATAAGTGGGTTTTGATCGATCGACGCGATGGTGGTGGTGTGGTAATCAAGCTCATTTCACGCACACCCGAAAGTGCCATGTAAAGCGTGCGGGGGATTGGGGTCGCGGTTAAAGTCAGGACATCGATCGCCGATTTAAATGACTTAATTTTTTCTTTTTGCGCGACCCCAAACCTTTGCTCTTCATCCACGACAAGCAATCCGAGATTCTTGAATACCACTTCTTTGGAGAGCAGTTGGTGCGTACCGACAACTATATCCAATTCCCCAGTGGCAAGACGTTGAATGATTTCTTTGCGCTCTTGGGCGGTACGGAAACGGTTTAACAGGGCGATTTTGATTGGATAGGGGGCAAATCGTTCTTGCAAGGTGTGATAGTGTTGCTGTGCAAGGATCGTAGTCGGGGCTAGAAGTGCAGTCTGCTTGCCACCAATTACAGCTTTAAATAGGGCGCGAATTGCCACTTCGGTTTTGCCAAAGCCAACATCGCCACAAATCAGCCGATCCATCGGTCGATCGCTCTCCATATCTTGCTTGACATCTTGGGTTGCCTTGAGTTGATCGGGTGTGGGCTGGTAGGGGAAAGACTCCTCCATCTCTTGTTGCCACGGACTATCAAACTGGAAGGCATAACCGATTTGTTGAGATCGCTGGGCGTAGAGCTTGAGCAGGTCGATCGCAATTTTTTTGATTGCTTTACGCGCCTTGTTGGTGGCATTTGCCCATGCTTTACCTGTCATCCGATTTAGGGTCGGTTTTCCTTCTGCCATTGCCCGATAGCGCGACAGCGTGCCAACTTGATCGGCAGCCACCCGCAGCAACCCATCTTCGTATTGAATTACAAGATATTCGCGTGTCTCGCGATCGATCGACAGGCTTTCGAGCTTGAGAAATTGCCCAACGCCGTGATGCTTATGCACGACATAATCTTTAGGCGAGAGTTTATTGAGATCGACTTGCTTAGAAACTGCCCGTCGTCGCCGCCGCACATAAGTCGGTGTGCCAAGTGAGTGTTGACCAAAAAACTCTCGATCGCTCACGATCAAAATCCGAAACGTCGGCAAGATAAATCCTTGGATCTCCGCCAAACCCGAATATTTCAACGCTACAGGTGTGCGTCCATTGTGCAGTTTATCGATCGCGGGAAAATCTCGGACATTCGGCACAAATTGGGCGGGGCAGTCATGTTCCTGCAACAATGCCACAGCACGGGAAGGCTGGGCTGACACCAAAGTAATCTGAAACCCCATGTCGCGATATTCCCGCAACGTGCGGGCTAGGTTCCCAAACTGATGTGGCACGGCAGGGACAGGACGACTCGAAAGATTGAGGTAATGTGAAGTTGAGCTAGGCAGTTGATCTTCAGCTAACTCAGAAAGATAGATTCGATCGAACTGTTCGACTTGCTGTAAGCACTCGGTAAAGTTGCGGTGGAGCGTAAAGTTTTGCCAAATCGCACTGCCTGACTGCTGGATTTCCAGCTTCTGGATTTCGGCTGACTCAAACCATCGATCGCTATGGGCTTGGCATTGCTCGATTTCGTCGATCGCCACCAAACAATTAGCAGGGAAGTAGTCAAGTAAAGAAACTCTCGGCGGATTAGAACCCAATTCCGACTCACCCGACTCGCTCCAAATCGCTTCAAAACTTGTCGGAGTCAGCGTAATACTATCGATCGAATCCAAAGTTCTTTGAGTGGCGGGATCGAATTCGCGAATTTTCTCGATCTGGTCGCCAAACCAATCCAACCGCACAGGTAACTCACTCGAAACGGGGAAAATATCAATAATGTCGCCGCGTCGTCCCCACTGCCCCTCAGCTTCTACTAGGGTAGTTCGATCGTATCCCAGTTTTGCTAGGTGTTCCGCCAAAGCCTCTAGCTTCATTTCGACCCCAGATGCCAACTGCAAGCAAAACGATCGAAATGCTTCGACACTGGGTAAATGCGGCTGTAACGCTCTCACCGTCGCCACGATCGCTAGCTTGTTAGATGGATTTAGTGTCTTATTCCCCTCGCCTACAAGGAGAGGATCTGGGGGGGAGGGCAATTGCTCAGTAATCGCTGCCAACACCTGCATCTGTGCCCAAGTAATTTCTGGCTCTGGCGCAAATGATTCATATGGCAACGTGTCGGAAGCAGGATAAAAATGCGTGGTTTGCCAGCCCATCGCTTCTAGTTGAACAGCCCATCTACCCGCCTCTTCTAGAGTTGCCGTTACCACCAACAGCGGTCGTTCCTGCTTTTGCGCCAGCGTCGAAGCAACCAGCCCTTTACTCAAACGCGAAATGCCACTGAGATTGAGACAGTGTGATGCTTGTAATTTGCTTTCTAGCTCTACTGTTAAAGCAGAGCGAATAAGCGATCGAATAACTGAGTTAAAAACCATACTCGGCTAGTGGGCGGCGGCTAACTGCGCCAACTGTTTAGGATTAGCTAGCGTGATCACCTGATTTTTAGGATCGATTAGCAACCACCCCTTTTCTTTTAATTTGTCTAGTACCTTGTTGATCTCGTCAACGCTAACACTAGAAAGATCGGCAATATCTTTCGGAGGTAAATTGTAAATTTCAGTCCCAGCATCAGTTTTAGTGCCATAAGTATCGGCAATGCTCACCAAAATATTCGCGATCCGAACTGCGGGTGCGGCCTGACGCAACTGAGCCGACTGATTGGCTTTGCGGAGTCGCTTTACCATTAGTTGCAACATGCGATGGTGCAATTGTGAATCCTTAAACAAAAACTGGATAAATATTTGGGCTGGGATACTCAGCAATCTGACAGGCGAAAAAGCCACGACATCAGTCGATCGAGGTGACTCATCTAAAATTGCCATTTCGCCAAAAAAGTCCCCTTTGCCTAAAATTGCCAGGGTAATCGCGTCTTGATTATTGAGATGGCGCACTTTCACCCATCCCGACAGGATGAAGTAGACAGCATTGCCCCAAGCATCTTCCATCAAAACAGCGCGTCCTGATGGGTAATCACGTTCGACTGCAACAGAAAGCAACCACTCTAGAGTCTCGGCATCGGCTGCGTCGAACAACGGAAAGGTCTCGCTGAAGGTTTCAATCTGCATGGAGAATTAGAAAAATTAGTTAGATGTTACTCGTCCCACAAACATTGTAAGCCCTGATTAGAGTTCCTTCTTTCAAAAAAACGTATTCTTGGGATTGAGTAGGGATTCGATCGACTGTTCTTTTGTCGTCGGTCGAAGCGGAAAGTGCAACTACTAGATAGGCAAAACTTACTATAGTCAGGGTAGTGGCAATAGAAGTTAGGTTTCTCATGTAACTTGTTCGATTTTGGTCAAGCTTGGCAGAATACGTAGCTGAGTAAGTTGAGATTCCTAAGCACCCATAATTTCGTAACCGCAGTCGGTGTAAATAATCTGCCCTGTAATCGCGCTCGATAGATCGCTAGCTAGAAATGCCGCCACATTGCCAACCTCAACTTGACTAACCAACCGTTTGAGCGGGGAAGTCTCCTCAACATGGTGCAGCATTTTGTGAATATCGCCGATCGCCGCCGATGCTAGAGTCCGAATTGGCCCTGCGGAAATTCCATTCACCCGAATGTTTTGCGCCCCCAAATCTGCTGCTAGATATTTGACATTCATTTCTAGAGCAGCTTTAGCCACGCCCATGACGTTGTAGTTTGGCACAACTTTAACGCCGCCAATATAGGTCAGAGTAATAATGCTGCCGCCCTCTTTCATCAAGGCTTTTGCGCCGCGACTAAGACTAATCAGAGAGTAAGCACTAACATCAAGGGCGAGTTTAAAGCCGTCACGCGAAATCTTATTAAATTCACCAGAAAGCTCATCTTTATTGGCGAAAGCAAGACAATGGATCAGAATATCGAGCTTGTCCCAAGATTTGGCGATCGAATCATACATCCGATCGATCTGCTCCTCATTTTGGACATCGCATGGCAGCAATAATTCAGGTGCGAGGGGTTCGACCAACTCAGCTACTTTTGTTTTTGTTCGATCGCGATCATCAGGTAGGTAGGCGATCGCAAGCTTGGCTCCAGCTTTATGGAGCTGTTGGGCAATGCCCCAAGCGATCGAACGATTATTCGCAATCCCAGTTACTAGAGCAGTTTTACCGCTCAAATCAAGCATGTTTGTCATTAAATTTGCCTAAAAACCCATTGCTCTGGGTGCGATACTTCCCAACGCTCTCAGCAACAATTGCAGGGCTAACAGGGCTAGCATCGGTGAAAAATCCATGCCACCTAAAGGCGGGATGATCGATCGAAAAATATTGAGGTAGGGGTCAGTGATTTGGCTCAAAGCCGCAAATGGTTGGCTTGACCAGCTAATGTTTGGGAACCAAGAAAGTAACACTCGTACAATCAGAAGTCCCAAATAAATCGTGATAAAAGATAAAGCGGTGCTTAGAATTATTGCCATAGAATTATTGCCGTATATAGTCAAGGCCAAGTGAATCTGTCATTAATCTATCCTATTTTTAGGAAAAATCTCAATTTGTACGATCTGAGTTTGGCGTTCCGAGTTCGCTTTTAGACTTTTGCTGCCCGTTTCCTTCTGAGTTAGATAATTCATAACTAACCGCATCGATCGCCGCATTCAGTTGAGCAATCTTTTGTTCTAGACTGCGCTTTGCTCGATCGGTGGACTTCAGGTCAGCCTTTGCATCACCAGATAATTGTGAGTCAGAGTCTATACCGTCGATCGATTGCTCTGACTCCTTGCCAAGTTTCGAGACTACGACAGCACCAACCACGCCGCCAACGATCGCCCCGAAAATAAACCCTCCCCAAAAATTATCTGACTTGTCTGACATAGAATTAGCTCAGAAATCTCGACATAGAAATCATATTGGCTGAAATTGTAACATTTTGGGCTGCACTCATTGAGCAGTACTCAAGATGATGGTTTCAGAGCCTGCAAAATAGTTGGAGTGGTATCAATCTGAACTAGCAACTTAGAAATAGCTGCACGTACTGCCAAAAGGTATTGTCTAGAACTTTCAGCCTCAGCTAAAACTTCGGCATTAGCTCCCGAAGCTTTAGCTGCTTCAGTTTTCTCGGCAGCCATGTTTTTGGCATTTGCGATCAGGCTGTAATCCTCATTAAATACTTCTGCCAGCATGGCTTGACGCTCTTTGCGAGCTTCGAGATCATTGGGATTTGCATCAATCCATTTGCTGTAAGCATCTAAGGCATCGTACCAATAGCTGGACTTATTATAAATCCGAGCTTTTGCTAGATCGGTTTTAGCTGCACTGAGTGCCTTTGCGACTTCTGGCGTAGGGTTCTCAAGGATAATGTTGGCGTTGAGATTGACATTATTATCAGAAGCCCCAGCAGCACTCTGCCACCGCAATTGCCATCTTCGCGCCTTGCCAACCTCTAGCGATGGTGCTGATGTTGGTAAAACTAATTTGTACAAGCCACTGCTAGCAGAAACTGCTCGTCCTTTAAAAATTGACTTAGCTTCTTGGGTTGAGTTTTCACGCAGGTAAAAATCAAGCGTATTCTTGTCGCTTGGAGAATTTGGTGCGATGTACCAATAGAAAGTAGGTCGAGGTGATAAAGTTCTTGCTCCATCTTCAGGAGCTAGTAGGGTCAATAGTGGGACATTACCTCGAACTGCACCGCTAGCTGTGCCGCTTTTAGGTAATCCCAAACCGTAACGTGATTTTTTGGATTGAGCATCAACCGAGCTAGTTAATGCCGTTGTCGCCATCACGATCGACAGGCAGGCAGCACCAAAAGCAAGGCTAAACTTAGCAAATTTAGGGGAAAACATTTTATACCGTCCTTTCCTCGAAACTAGGATTTAACTGAGGCTCTACTACTATCAACCATTGCCGCAGACTTGACTGTGACTGGCGGCTGAAAGCTTAGTGATTATGCTTTAGAGCCGAAGTGATATGAATCACTATCGAACCGATAAGATACTCCAAGACATCCGTTGCTAGATCTGTTTGTCGAATCAAAGGTACAAATGTTCCCCTTTAGATCGTTTCAGCGATCAGCTTGCGAGTTTAGCGGCGATCGCTTCAGCCATTTCTTGAGTCCCCACAGGCGTAATGCCGCTAGGTGCGAGATCGTAGGTGACATGCTTACCTTCAGCAATGATATCCTCGACCGCTTGTTGAAGTCGATCGGCAGCACTGGTTTCGCCGAGATAACGCAACATCATTACCCCAGAAAGGATCAGAGCCGTAGGGTTGACTCTGTTTTGACCAGCATATTTAGGCGCAGAACCGTGAATCGCTTCAAACACAGCCATATCAGTCCCAATATTTGCGCCAGGAGCCACACCCAGACCACCGATCATCCCTGCACACAAATCAGACACAATATCGCCATAGAGATTTGGCAACACCAGAACATCGTAAAGTTCAGGTTTTTGCATCAACTGCATACACATATTGTCAACAATCCGATCCTCAAACTCAATATCGGTGTAGTCCTTTGCCACATCCCTAGCGACTTCCAAAAATAAGCCATCAGTAAATTTCATAATGTTGGCTTTGTGCACCGCCGTCACTTTCTTGCGTCCGTTGGCACGGGCATAGTCAAATGCAAACTTGACAATACGTCTGCTGCCAAAATCGGAGATTGGCTTAACCCCGATTGCCGAGTCGGCTCGAATCGTTTTACCCGATAGTTCGCTCAAAAACTGATTAGCTTTCCCTACAGCTTCTGTTCCTACCTCAAACTCAATCCCAGCATACAGATCCTCAGTATTTTCCCGCACAATAATTAGATCGATATCTTTGAATGTGCTTTTTACACCTTCGATCGACTTGGCAGGACGCAAATTGGCATAAAGATCTAGCTCTTTCCGAATCGCCACATTAACCGATCGAAACCCTGAACCAACTGGGGTGGTAATTGGGCCTTTAATCGCAACTTTGGTCGTACGGATCGACTCCAGTACATGTTCTGGCAGAGGTGTACCGTACTGCTCCATTACGTCTACACCAGCATCTACAACTGTCCAGTCAATTTTTACGCCAGTGGCATCGACAACAGTTTGCGTAGCCTTTGCTACTTCTGGCCCGATCCCATCACCCCGAACTAAAGTTACTGCATATGCCACTGAATATTCTCCTGCAAGAAATAGATGATAAGTTGACAAATTTTAACATTTGAATCTGGCACAAAAATGTAGCGATTTACGTCATTGCCCAGAACCAGTAGAGTTTTTGCCGCAAAATTTGTTGACTAGTGGATTGTTAGCTTGAACCAAAAGCCAAATTTGCTAGTCAGATAAATCTAGTTAATCAGTAATTTCGTATAAGAGATAGAAAAAATCTCACTTGGCAATATTAAGGACTTCTTAAATTTTCTTTCTAGAGAATTGGTTTTTAGGAGGATTTCAAGAATATAGTCTTTCTAATTTCTAACTAACTATCCTTAGATCAACTCTGGGTGTACTTGTTAGCTAAAAAAAGTATAGGAGGAGTAGTAAAAACCGTTCTTTGACTTTTGAAATTAATCTGTAATAATATTTAATCTGGAAGTACCCTAACCAAGACTTAATCCTTCATCATAAATGATTAGTCAGAGACAATTGATTAATGAGTTGATTAAGTTTACAAAACTTAAACTTTTGTGAGTCTAATTACCTAGTCACCTTGCCTCGGTCTTCTGGATTTGCATTAACGAGTTCAGTAGAGAGTTCAGTAGAGAGTCATAACTATGTCTAAGCAAAAACTGACCCAGACCTCAAAGCCAAGTGCCAGACAATCTACAAAGCAGGTAGGCTTGTCTGCTGACATGGTGCGTACCTATCTGCATGAGATTGGTAAGATTCCCTTACTTACGAACGAAGAAGAGATTATTTTCGGTAAACAGGTGCAGCAAATGATGCATCTAGTTACAACTCAAGAAAATTTTTCGCTGCAAAATGACCGCTTACCAACCCAGCAAGAATGGGCAGAATCGTCAGGGCTGACCCCTAATACTTTGGATGAAGTTTTTAGCCAAGGTACAAGAGCCAAACGCAAAATGATTGAAGCCAACTTGCGGCTTGTGGTTTCGGTAGCAAAGAAATATCAGAAACGTAACCTTGAGTTGTTAGATCTAGTGCAAGAAGGCACATTAGGACTAGAGCGTGCGGTTGATAAGTTCGACCCCACTAAAGGCTTTAAGTTTTCCACTTATGCCTACTGGTGGATTCGGCAGGCAATTACCCGCGCGATTGCCCAACAAGCCCGCACGATCCGTCTGCCAGTCCACATTACCGAAAAGCTAAATAAGATCAAAAAAGCCCAGCGTCATTTGGCTCAGGTGCTTGGTCGAGTTGCGACCACGGCTGAAGTTGCAACGGCTCTGGATATCAAAACCGAGCAGGTGCGTGAATGTTTATCGCTGGCACGTCAGCCAGTGTCACTGGATTTGCGGATTGGTGATAACCAAGACACAGAACTAGCCGATCTACTAGAAGATCAAGGACATTCGCCTGAGCACTTTGCTGTGCATGAATCTTTGCGCGATGGTATCGAAGAGTTACTTGCCGAGTTACCACCCAAACAAAGACAGGTGATGGTGTTGCGCTATGGACTGGAAGATGGGCAGGAAATGTCTCTCGCTAGCATCAGCAAGCGGATGGATCTGAGTCGTGAGCAGGTACGCCAACTTGAACGTCAAGCGATGGATAGTTTGCGTAAGCGCAAAGCCAGAATGCAAGAATATATCGCGAGTTAGTCAGACAGCTAACTCTTTCAGGGATTGCTGACGATCACTTCGATCCGACGATTGGTTTTACGATTGGCTTCAGTATCATTGACGGCAACAGGACGCGATGAGCCGTAGCCGATCGCAATCCAGTAATAATTCTGTTCCCCTCGCAGCCTAATCAAGTATTCTTTGACTGCGATCGAACGTTGATGAGACAAGCTTAATCCTTTACCGTTAAGGGTAGCGGTGATGTCGGTATGGCTCACGATCCTTACCGTGCGGTTTGTGGCGACAGGAAGTTGGGCGGCAACTTGGTCTAAAAGTTTGAATCCTGCTGGCAAAATCGTGGCTTTGTCGGGCGCGAACAGATCATCAGAAGATAAGGTAAATTGCTCTTTTTCGGGGGCGAGTTTAGAAGTGTTAGGTTGCCAGATCCACTCTGGTTGCCACAAAGCAATCGCGATGCCTGAAACAGCAGCAATACTTGTACCGATGCTCAAAACTACTAAGCGAACCAGCAGAGTTAAAAAAGTGGATGGGGATTTAGGGCGGCGCGGGGCTATTTCAGTCACAAATGTTTAGGCTAATACGTCGAGTTTCTGAACTCTCGATCAATAGTTTAGCGGAATAAAGGGATTAGGTTTGACTCAGCCAGCTAATTGATGCTTTAAGCCAAATCTCAACATCTTGGTTGTTGATTAAGTCGGGTGAACGGGCGATCGATTCTAAAGCAGAGTTAATTTCTCTGGGTGTATAGCCTAGAGCCAGTAAAGTCATTTCGACATCTTCTTGGACTGCTGGGGCAATTGCGCCGATCGAACTACTCCCCTGAGCTAGTCGCCAATCTGCTAGCTTTGATTTTAGTTCTAGGGCCAGTCGCTCTGCGGTTTTTTGCCCCACCCCTGGCGTTAGACTGAGTAGCCGAATATTGCCTGTGACGATCGCTTTGACTAAATCTTGTAACCCTAGGGTATTGAGCAAAGCCATTGCGACTTGGGAGCCGATACCCGAAACGCTGGTAAGTTGACGAAATAGGTCACGTTCAGCCGCACTGGCAAAACCAAACAATACCATCTGATCTTCACGCACTTGGAGATGAGTGAAAAGTTGGACTAAAGATTCGGTATGAGATTCAGCGATGCTAGAAAGCTGGCTGAGCGTGTTCGGTGTAATCTGAGCATCGTAGCCGACACCATGAACATCGATCGTGATTGTAGCAAGGGTGGGCTTACGAGATACCTCACTTTTAACATTGGCGATCGAACCACGCAGGTATCCAATCATGTTTTAACTCATAGTTTAGCGACGCAGGGGAGGGAATTGGGGCAATTTCACCGCCGCTAACGAAGTAACTTTTGGCTTACCTGACTGGCTACTAACTAGAGGGGCTGGCTCAATTTTAGTTATAGTTTTTTGTAAAGCTTGCATAAATTGTGGTGGAACAACCTGAGAAAGGAGGAAGTTCGGCTGATAGCCATCCTGCATGAAGTTATCTTCGTCTTGACCATCTTGGGTAAGAGCCACAGAGTCCAGAGCTTTTTCTGCCTCTAGGTTTTGCTCTGAATCCGAACTTAGATCGGTGACATCGGTAACACTGGCAACAGTAGCGGATGCAAGCGGAATCTTAAATCCAAGCTCAGGGACGATTTTACGCTCTGGTAATTCAGGGCTAGTTGGCTCGAATGCCAGATCTAACTCATCTGACTCATCTGGTCGATCGGGTGCTTGAACCTCAGACTTAACTTGGACGATATTTTGTAAAACATCAGGCATGAGTGGTCTGACCACTTCTTTGGCAACTTCTTTGACAGCTTCGTAGTCGATCGATGGCTCCATAACACCTTCGAGTTTAGAGACAGACCAAGATTCTAGAGCTGTAACTTCGACTCTAGCAGAAATATTGGTTGGAGATTCTAGACAACGCTCTAGAGCGGCTTTGAGCTGCGATGTATGATGTTGCTGACGTTTGAGACGACTACGTAAATCTTCACCATTAGTAAGGCTTTGAGTTAGCAATTCCAACTTGAGTTTGAGTTCCTGATCTAGCTGATCGACTCGATTTTGGAGTGACTGGACTAAAGCTTCTTGTCGCTCAATTACTTGCTGGGCAAGATTAAGTTGCTCACTTTGCTGTAGCAAGAGGAGGTGAGCTTGTTCGCATTTTGCTGTGCAATCAAGCAGATTAGATTGCAATGAGTCTGTATCTGGGGGAGTTCCGAAATCAGCTTGGCTCATATTCGCGCTTGTACCGAAACAACATTGGTATATGAAAATCGTAGCTTAGAATTTAGTTTTTTTGTTAGTAATCTGCCCAAAATACAAAAATAATTACATTATTCGATCTAAATGTATTGTTTTAGAGACCTATCTACGATGAATGCGAAATTGTGAAACTTAATCAGGTGGTAATTGCTTATAAATCGGGAAGTACCGCCAGTCTAGTTTGGGCAGAACGTTGCTACCAAGAGCTTGAACTGCTTGGTTCTAAAGTATCGATCGGGGCAAGTGGTGTGGACAGCGATCCCTATCCGATGTTTCTGGAGTTGACTGGTGGAAATATAGACCTAGCATTAGTGTTGGGTGGTGACGGTTCAACTCTAAGTGCAGCAAGGAATCTAGCTCCATTGTCTATCCCAATATTGGCGGTAAATATTGGCGGTAGTTTAGGTTTTTTAACTCAGTCAACCGAGCAATTTGTTGACACAAATGATGTCTGGGATCGATTACTTATCGATCGATTTGCGATTGAAAAAAGGATGATGTTACAAGCGCAAATTGTCACAATTAACCCTAAAAATTTAGAGTCAAAACCCAACACTTTTCTATGCCTAAATGAAATGTGCATTAAGCCTGCATCCGCCGATCGAATGGTAACTACGGCTTTAGAGCTGGAAATTGATGGGGAAGCGATCGACCAGTTTCATGGTGATGGGTTACTAGTGGCGACTCCCACAGGCTCAACTTCGTATACGGTGGCGGCGAATGGGCCGATCTTGCACCCTGCGATGGATGCGATCGCCATTACAGGCATTTGTCCGATGAGCTTATCAAGTCGAGCGATCGTGATTCCACCGCGTCTGCGCGTCAGTGTCTACCCCCTGATCGAAGATGACACGTCTTTAAAGCTATGGACAGACGGGGTTCTAGCTGCACCAATTTTGCCAGGGCAGAAGGTTGATATCCACATGGCAGAACATGCCGCTCAATTTGTGATTTTGCGCGAAAATTACTCCTATTTCCAAACTTTAAAAGAAAAGCTCGGTCTTACAGGAGCAAGAATCAGTTATCAAAACAAATACAGGAGCTAGATTCCAGCCCCCAATTCTGGGCTAAAACTAAACAGGTGCACCGAGCATTTTCTCGACGGCATCGATAATGTCTTGAGGCTGGACAATCGTGAGATTTTCTAGGGTGGAGTTGTAGGGTGTAGGAACATCGAGCGAGGCTAGACGCACAACTGGGCCGTCTAGTTCGTCGAATAGTCGATCGTTAATCGAGGCGATGATTTCTGCCCCAATGCCGCCGCAGCGCATGTCTTCTTCGACAATGATCACACGATGGGTTTTGCGTAATGACGTAGCGATCGTCTCCATGTCCAAAGGCTTGAGCGAAATCAGATCGATCACTTCAGGGTCGTAACCTTTTTTGGTGAGAGTTTCTACCGCTTTCAAAACGTGATAGCGCATTCGCGAATAGGTCAAAATCGTGACATCCTTACCAGGACGGACTAGCTCAGCTTTGTCGATCGGCAATAGATACTCTTCATCAGGAATATTTTCTTTGAGGTTGTAAAGCAACACATGCTCAAAAAACAGCACAGGATTATCGTTACGGATCGCTGATTTGAGCAAACCCTTGGCGTTGTATGGCGTAGAACAGGAAACAATTTTGATCCCAGGCACTGCTTGGAAATATGCTTCGAGGCGTTGGGAATGCTCTGCACCAAGGTTTTTACCTACACCACCAGGCCCGCGAATTACCATCGGGATTTTGAAATTCCCCCCCGATGTGTAGCGCAACATCCCAGCATTGTTAGCAATTTGGTTAAACGCCAGCAGTAAGAAGCCCATGTTCATGCCTTCGATGATCGGGCGTAACCCCGCCATCGCCGAACCTACTGCCATCCCCGTAAAGCTGTTTTCGCAGATTGGAGTATCGAGTAGTCGTAGATTGCCGTATTTTTTGTACAGATCTTTGGTGACCTTGTAGGAGCCTCCGTAGAAGCCAACATCTTCGCCCATCAGGTAAACAGTGGGATCGCGATCCATTTCTTCGTCGATCGCGGCTCTGAGGGCGTTAAAAAAAGTAACTTCTGCCATGAATTACGGGGTAAATTGATTTTTTCAGGAATTGTGGTCAGAGAATTATAGCTCTATATGATTGCCAAAACTTAAGCCTAATCTTTGGTGAGGGAAATACGACTTTAGCGGGGCTGAGAGACATGGCATCATGTATCTAACTTGAGTTCAGAGAGGAATCTCAGATGTTTTTATTTCACCCGTCTCAATTGATTCTCATTCCTGGTATGGCGTTGATGTTTTGGGCGCAAAACAGGGTGCAAGGCACTTACAGGAAGTATGCCGAGGTCAAATCTAGTCTGGGTATGACTGGGGCTGAAGTCGCGCAAACTATTCTTCGACGTAGTGGCATTACTAACGTTACAGTCGAGCCAGTTGAAGGCGAATTAACCGACCATTATGACCCTAGTGCCAAGGCTGTACGGTTGTCAGAGTCAGTATTTGCTTCTAACTCTTTGGCTGCGGCGGCGGTGGCAGCACATGAATGTGGTCACGTCTTGCAGGATGTCAAGGGCTACAAACCGATGAATTGGCGGGCAGCTATGGTTCCTGTCGCTAATATTGGTTCTAATCTCGGCCCGATGTTGGTGATCGGTGGCATTATTTTTACTGGACTGGGGGCGGTGAGCAGTATTTTTATTAATATTGGCATTGCTCTATTTACGGCGGTGATCTTGTTTCATGTCGTGACGCTGCCAGTTGAGTTTGATGCTTCTAACCGCGCTCTGCGCCTGATCGATGAGTTAGGCATTCTCCAAGGTGAGGAAAACCAAGGTGCGCGTGAAGTTCTCAATGCGGCGGCTTTGACCTACGTTGCGACCACGATCTATGCTGTTTTGCAACTAGTACAACTGTTACTCATGCGAAGAGATTAAAAATTTGACAATTAATTCGCGTCAGATTGCGTTTGAAGCCCTCCGTTTGATTTTTAAGCGGGGGGCTTATGCTGATATTGCGCTCGATCGATGTTTGCATGGATATCGAGAAATTGACGATCGAGATCGACACCTAATTACCGAACTGGTTTATGGCGTAACAAGGCGGCAACGGACATTAGATTCGATCGCGGCGAAATTTGCTCGACAACCTAACCAAAAGCCGCCGCTAGATCTGAGCTTGATCTTGCATTTGGGCATCTATCAGCTTTGCTATCTTGACCAGATCCCCGTATCGGCAGCCGTAGATACCAGTGTGGAATTGGCAAAGCAAAATAAGTTGAATGGATTAGCGGGCTTGGTGAATGGCGTACTGCGAAATGTAGTTCGATCGAAAGAGAAAGGCGAACTGTTTGACGGCATTGAGGGATTAGGAAATCTGCATAGTTTCCCCGATTGGTTGGTGGATTTATGGGTGGGAGAATTTGGGGCGACGGATACAGCCAAGCTCTGTATGTGGTTCAATCAAACACCACATATTGATTTGCGCGTGAATCGTTTAAAAACAAGCAGGGAGGAAGTAATTGCCGCTTTTGTCGATCGAAAGATCGAGATTTCTGCTTTACCATATTTAGCTTGGGGATTGCGCCTAGGGCAAGGAGTGGGGGCAATTAGCGAACTACCAGGATTTAGCCAAGGTTGGTGGACTGTACAGGATGCCAGTGCTCAATTAGCGGCCGATCTGCTCGATCCACAACCCGATCAGGTCGCGATCGATGCTTGTGCTGCGCCTGGGGGGAAGACGACTCACATTGCCGAACTGATGGGAGATCGCGGCACTGTCTGGGCCTGCGATCGATCTGCGAATCGATTAAAAAGACTAAACCAAAATTGCGATCGACTCGATCTAAAAAGCATCCAAATTCGGGTGGGAGATAGTCGGGAATTCAGCGATTTTACTAACCAAGCCGATCGGGTGCTATTGGATGTGCCATGTTCGGGGTTGGGAACGCTGCACCGCCATGCTGATGCTCGTTGGCGGCAAACTGCGGATGAACCCAAAAAACTGTCGATCGCCCAAGCGGAGTTTCTGAATCAAGCGGCTGAGTGGGTGAAACCTGGTGGTTGCATTGTCTATTCCACCTGCACGATCCATCCTGCCGAAAATGAAGGATCGATCGGCAAGTTTCTCGCCACACATCCCGATTGGCAGATCGAACATCCCAAACCTGAGCATCCTGTTTCCCATTTCGCCACACCTGAAGGCTGGATCAAGATTTTGCCGCATCAACACGATATGGATGGGTTCTTTTTAGCAAAATTGGTGAGGTCGGGAATTGGTAGTCACTAAGGCGGTTTCTGGCAAAAAATTACCCATTCCGAAGCCCCTAAATCCCCAATTCTGGGGACTTTGATTTCAGACCCCCCAGGATTGGGGGCAGGGGGCTAGGTAGATTCTTTAAAAGAAATCTCCTAAGTTCGCGCGATCGATTTAGGGCATTCCGTGGTTGGGGCAAGAACCAGATTTATTAATTTAAAGTCAGTTCTTCTTTTTTGCCTAAAATCCCCTGTGGTCGCCACATCATAATCAAAATTAAAGTCAAGCCAATTAAAATAATTTGGATTGCTTCTAGTCGCCCGCCACCAAGTAAAGTTTGAATCTGTTGGGGGAGAAAACGCGGTAGGACACTATAAGCCTGATAGATGATCGCGCCAATTAACACACCGAGATTATTTCCTGCGCCACCAATCGTCACAATTGTCCAAGCTTGAAACGTGATTTGCGGTACAAACGAATCGGGGTAAACCGTTGTGAGTTGCCAAGCATAAAAACCACCCGCTAGTCCCGCGATCGAACCACCAATTGTAAACGCCTGTAACTTATACCAAAATACATTCTTACCCAATGCCTTCGCCACTTCTTCATCTTCACGAATTGCCTTGAGCACTCTACCCCAAGGAGATCGAACCAACCATTCCAGTCGCCAGTAAACCAACATCAGAACCACTAGCAATAATCCCAATAAGACATAGGGATAATCGCGGGAAGAAGCCAAATTAGATAACGGCTTGGCATAATCATAAACTCCCCTCGCCCCCCCTGTTAGCCATTCCTCATTCGTGGCAATCAATCGCACAATTTCTGATGTGCCAATTGTGACGATCGCCAGATAATCTTCGCGCAGGCGTAAAGTTGTAAAGCCAATCAGTAATCCCAGAAGTGCTGACATGGCGGCAGCGATCGCAAAAGCAATCGGCCAAGGAACTCCCTTCATGGTCAACAGCACGGTGGTATATGCGCCCACTGTCATAAACGCCACATGACCAAAATTCACTAATCCTGCAAATCCCCATTGCAAGTTCAGCCCCAAGCTAAACAGGGCATAGATCGAGGCAAGACTTAATAATGTGGTCAGATATTCCAGCATTCTGTTTCTTACAAGTGATGTGACGATTACTCTACGTTGCCAATATATCTCAGCTTGGATCTTTATCCTTAAGAGTGCTACAAGTTAGAATTGATTATGTGTATATTTTCCCCAGCAGATCGATCGAGAAAATATGTTTAACGCCACCGAGCTATTGATCAATGATTTTGTTGCCCAACTTAAAGCTGGCTATCGCCGTACTTATGGTGGTTACAAGCATGACTACGAAGACATCATCGGCTGGGCGGGCAACATGGCACTGGAAAATATTGCCAACAGTGACGCGCTTTATCACAACGTCGAGCATACTATTCTGGTCACGCTCGTTGGTCAGGAGATTCTGCGCGGCAAGCATATTCGAGAAGGTGGTGTTTCGCCTGAAGACTGGTTGCATTTCATTATTTCACTGGTCTGTCATGACATCGGCTATGTCAAAGGTGTATGTCGCCAAGATCAAAACGGTAAGTTTGCCACTGGGCTTGATGGCGATCGAATAGAATTGCCGCCAGGTGCATCTGATGCAGGACTGACTCCTTACCATGTCGATCGAGCCAAACTTTTTATCTCAGAGCGATTTGGTGGACATGCCCTGATCAACGCTGCCACGATCACCCGCAATATCGAGCTAACCCGTTTCCCCGTACCGAAAACAGGCGATCATCAAGATACAACCAACTTTTCTGGACTGTTGCGCTCGGCCGATCTGATCGGACAACTCAGCGATCCGCGCTACCTCAAAAAAATTGGCGCACTTTACTACGAATTTGAAGAAACAGGTGTAAACCGCGCCTTGGGATATGCTCATCCAGGCGATTTACGTCGCAATTATCCCAAGTTTTACTGGACAAATGTTTATCCGTATGTCAAAGATGCGCTGTATTACTTATCTTTAACGCAGCAAGGACAAGAAATGATCGCTCATCTTTACTCTAATGTTTTTGTAATCGAGCATGAAAAAGCTGATTCTCTAGAGCCTCCCATCCCTCAAGCTCCCATGCCTCCCTATTAGTCAGAAAAATAATCGATAGCAAAGGCCGATCGCACCGCCACCAAGTACCAAGTAAGCGGAGTTAAGCTTAAACCGAAATACAATCACACAACTTATTACTGCTAGATCGATCGAAAACCAATCCAATCGATCTAGAGGCAAGAAGGTAGCACGCCCTAATTCATAGGTAACTACTGCCATCAGTCCTAACGAAGCCGCATTCACACCATCGAGAAAACCCGCAGTCCAAGGCGATTTCCGTAACTTTGGCACAAGTGGATTAACTAAGGCAATCAGTCCAAATGCAGGCAGAAATATCCCGATCGTTGCCGCAATCGCGCCTAGGTTCCCACCCGCTAAGTAACCGACAAAAGTGGCAGTCGTAAATAGCGGTCCAGGTGTAAACTGCCCGATCGCCACAGCATCCAATAACTGCTGCGAAGTTAACCAATGGTAGCGTTCGACTATATCTTTTTGTAAAAAAGCCAGCAGAACATAACCGCCGCCATACATCACAGAGCCGATCTTGAGAAATACGAGAAACAGACTCGACCAGCTAGCAGGCTCTTTCGTACTTACGTTAGCCAAATTTGCGCTCGATAAATTTGCGAATATCCCAGTTGGTAAGAGAATTAGAGAGTTGCTGGAGCTATGGCTGCCAGATCGCCACACATTCACTACCGCCACCACGACACCCGCCACAATTAGCAGCAAGATCTCATTGATCCCCAGAAAGAATAAAATAATTACGGCAATGACTGCGATCGAAGTCTGGATATTCTTGATCGCTGATTTACCGAGTTTCCATAGAGCTTGGATCACGATCGCTATAATTACAGGTTTGATCCCGTAAAGCATCCATTCCAATTGCGGCACAGTTTGGTATTGAGCATAAAGAGCAGCTAAAGCCCAGACAATCAGCATTGCAGGCAAAATAAAGCTAACTCCAGCTACGATTAGCCCTCGCCAGCCACCGCGCTCTAAACCGATATGAATCGCTAATTCGGTTGAATTCGGCCCAGGGATCAGGTTAGTGACACCAATTAAATCCAGCAACTGTTGCCGCGTTAGCCATTGTCGCCGCTTCACTACTTCATCATCGATCATCGCAATATGGGCAGCAGGACCACCAAAGGCGATCGAACCCAACTTCAGAAAAACAATCGCCAACTCTTGCAACCGTTCTCGCTGCTGGGCAGGAGCTAAATCTTTGTAAGCAGGTTCAGGACTTAATGAATCCCCTAGATCTTGGGACATAGCTGATATAACACTAGGGGCGATAAATTTTTCATACTGAACGTACTTTTTCATATCTTTCGATCGAATTAATGTCGTCAGCAACACACTGCCGAAATTATTTTGATCTGACAAAATTTGTCCATCTGTCGAAAAAAATGGTAGGTATGAGAGGCGATCGCAGATCAAACTAAAAAATCAAAATTCACAGCTTAGGGCAATTCGCGATCGAGGTCAAAAGCCAAACTTCAAATCAACTTAAATTGGGTAGATAGAGTGTTTTACGGGATTCCATCAGATCGGATTGAAAAGTTTAAGCAAGCACTTGACTACATCCGCGAGACGTATAACGGCAGTGTGTTTGCATCGGATATGTTGATTGCGATCGAAAAAAATCTCACATTTAGAAAAGATCGGAAATTTGCTGATAGCTTTCGGGCTTCGATCGAAACCGAACAGGAACATAGCTTGGCATGGCGGTTACATGTCCTAACTTGGGCCGCGAGTCATGCTTTGCATATTGAGGGAGATTTTGTCGAGTGTGGTGTATTCCGAGGCTTTTCGTCGGCGGTGATCTGTAAATATCTCGATTTTGAATCGCTGCCACAGCAGTTTTACCTTTACGATACTTTCTCAGGTTTAGCCGCCGAGACTTCCACCGTGGAAGAGCGCGAAAAATGGTCAGAATATGAAGATTTCGATCCCGATCGATTACTAGAACATGTCAACCAAGTGTTTTCGGTTTATCCAAACGTCAAGATTGTCAAAGGGATTGTGCCGCATTCTTTTACCGAGGCAGTTCCAGAAAAAATCGCTTATCTGCATTTAGATATGAACTCCTCGATCGCCGAAATTATGGCACTGCAAGAATTATTTCCACGCATGTCAAAGGGCGCAATCTTAGTGTTAGATGATTTTGGCTGGCTCGCAAATAAAAACCAGTCAATCGCCGAGTTAGAATTTATGCATGAGTTTAAGCATAAAGTGCTGGAATTACCCACAGGTCAAGGCTTAGTGATTAAGCATTAGTTAATATTTTCGGGAGAATTTCTGATATGGCAGAACTCAAAGACCAAGAACATCCCCAACGATTTGGCGATCGAGCTGTAGTTGATGAATTACTTAGAGGCGATCCGACAGACCGTAACCTTGCCGATCTAGCTCGATTACTAATCCGCTATCAGGGGTTTCCAGGGGCAAGAGATATTCAGGCAGATTTACAAAAAGTCCTAGAAAAGTGGCAACTAACTCCAGAACAACTATTTGCCAAGACAAGACAAATCCACGCTACCACCAGAATTTTTAGCACGCGCAATGATGGGCGAGACGACTGGGCTTAGCAGGCTTAGCCAGAAAAAGCCAAACAAAGATCGAATATCGAATTTGTTCTTCTAAGAACATCATGAAAAGGCTTAGTCAGATAAGCTGAAAATAAGGGAATTATCTAAATCGAAAGACATGATTTGGCTTCCGATCGAATAATTATTAGTTAGGTATTTAGAGTCATGCGATCGCCTCAAACCAGCCAAAAGCCCAAACTCCTGATAGTTGATGATGAACCAAATAATTTAGACTTGCTGGAACGAACTTTCTACAAAGATTATGTCGTATTAAGAGCCGAAAATGGTCAAGAAGCATTACAGCTTATGGAAGCTGAAGACGATGTCGCAGTGGTAATTTCTGACCAACAGATGCCGTTGATGAGTGGGACAGAATTGCTCAGCCAGTTGGTGGAAAAATACCCCGATACGATGCGGATTATTTTGACCGCCTATACAGATGTTGGCGATCTAGTAGAAGCAATCAATTCCAGCAAAGTATTTAAATTTGTCACCAAGCCATTCAATAAAGCCGAGCTGATTGGAGTTGTCAGTCAAGCAAGAGACACTTATACGGTTCTAAAAGCGCGAACCCGCGAACTGCGCCAAAATCTCCACTCGGCTGAAGCGAAATATCGCAGTATTTTTGAGAATTCGGTTGAAGGCATTTTTCAATCTTCGATCGAAGGGCGTTACCTAATCGCAAATCCAATGTTGGCGAGTATTTACGGTTACGACTCGGCCGAGGATTTACTCGGAAATCTCACTGATATCACCACCCAGCTTTATGTCAATCCTAACCAGTGGACTGACTTTGTCCAATTTATGCAAACCCACGAGACGATCTCTGGATTTGAGTCTCAGGTTTATCGACGCAGTAAGACTCCCTCGGTCGATCGACCCAAAATCTGGATCTCAGAAAGTGCGCGAGTAATGCGTGACACTGAAGGGAACTTAATCGGCTTTGAAGGCACTGTACAAGATATTACCCAGCGTAAACGTGCCGAAGAAGAGGTAAATCTACTCCAAACGATGATTTTGGCAATTAGTGGAGCTGAGGACTTGCAGTCGGCTTTGGAGATTGCGCTGCAAAAGATCTGTGGATTTACTGGCTGGGTAATGGGCGAAGCTTGGACACCAAGTACGGATGGCGAATCGCTCGAATGTAGCCCCGCTTGGTATAGCAGCATTGATGGGTTAGAAGAATTTCGCGAGATCAGTCAAAACCTCAAGTTTCCTCTGGGTATAGGTTTTCCTGGGCGTGTCTGGCAACTCAAACGACCAGAATGGATTTGGAACATTTCTCAGGAAACTGAACTGCATTTTCTACGCAAGTTCATAGCGCTAGATCGTGGACTTAATGCTGGCTTGGCAATCCCGATTGTGGCTAAAAATCAAGTCGTTGCGATCATCATTTTTTTCATGCAGAAACCAAATGACGATGATCAAAGATTGCTGGGACTGATCAATGCGATCGCGGCTCAACTTGGTGCGGTAATGCAGCGTAAACGTCAAGAAGCAGAAATTTATCGCGTCAACCAAGAACTAGCTCTAGCAAGAGATCGTGCCCTCGAAGCTAGTCGCACCAAAAGTGCCTTTGTTGCCAACATGAGCCACGAACTTCGCACTCCTCTCAATGCGATCATCGGTTACAGCGAAATGCTCCAAGATGAAGCCCAAGAGACAGGACAAGATCAGATCGTTCCCGATCTCAAGAAAATTCATTCTGCGGGTAAGCATTTATTGGAATTGATCAATGACATTCTCGACCTGTCCAAAATTGAGTCAGGCAAAATGGATATCTACATCGAACCATTTAATGTGCCCGAACTGATCGAGGAAGTGATCACCACAATCCGTCCGATCCAAGAGCGAAATGGGAATCAGCTCGTTGTAGAGTGCGATCCTGAGATTAATTCGATCCGAAGTGATGTCACAAAAGTCAAACAGTCACTCTTCAATCTACTCAGTAACGCTTGTAAATTCACCAAAAACGGTCTAATTTCTCTGTCGATCGAGCGTAAAAATATTGCAGGTGTAGAGTGGATTAGCTTTAATGTTACCGATACAGGCATTGGCATCAGTCCCGACCAAATCAATCGTTTATTCCGAGAATTTTCCCAAGCTGATAGCAGCACTACTCGCAAATATGGGGGTACTGGTTTAGGCTTAACGATCAGCCAGAGATTTTGTCGGATGTTAGGTGGTGACATTACGTTAGAAAGTCAGCTAGGCAAAGGTTCCACTTTCTCGATCCACCTACCTAACAATACCAATACCGATCCTAATAATGGCAATGGTAAATTGCCAACGCTAATCGAAGTTGAGAGTAACTTCGCCTCAGATTCATCTTTACCAACGGTGCTAGTGATTGATGATGACCCTGATGTCCACGATATGCTGCGACGCTTTCTCTCTAGAAAAGGATTTTTGGTACACACTGCCCCGAACGGTAAAGAGGGCATTCGTCTGGCTAAAAGTTTATGTCCCTATGCGATTACGCTGGATGTGATGATGCCAAGTATGGACGGATGGGAAGTGCTAACTGCGCTCAAAGCCGATCCGATCACGGCAAATATCCCCACAATCATGCTGACGATCGTTAACGATCAGAATGTTGGCTATGCTTTGGGTGCAGCCGACTATCTGATCAAACCTGTCGATCGAGATCGCTTAATATTGACGCTCGATCGTTATCGTCCCGATCCAAAACTACTGCAAGATGATGACAACTTCGATCGATCCGATCGTGAATCTCCTTCGCTGTTTACGGTTCTAATTGTCGAAGATGAGGTCGATTTACGCCAGATTTTAGTTGAGATTGTTGAAAAAGAAAACTGCTCCGTGATGGCAGCCACAAATGGCAGGGAAGCATTGCAAATTTTGCTCAGAAACCCGCCGCCACATTTAATCCTGCTCGACTTGATGATGCCTGATATTGATGGATTTCAGTTCATTGAGTTTTTTCGGCAAAAGAAACAGTGGCAGTCAATCCCAATCATCGTAATTACCGCAATGGATCTAACCATAGAAGAACGCTCGCGATTGAATGGCTCCGTTCAAAAAGTATTGCAAAAAGGCACCTATAGTAAAGAAGAATTACTAAATGAGATTAGCTGCTTAATGGGAATCGATCGTTGATGCCATAAACTCTACGTTAATCTTTGGTAAATCTAATAAGATTCCTGCTACGTGTATAGTTTTAAACTTTTGTTATGTGCAAACTTTAAGTAATGCTTAAAGTATTAAGTAAATTATGAGTGAACACTTATGATATTTTAAGTTTTAAGACAAATTTAGATTTGTTTAAGGCAAGATAGAGTTGATTAGATGTAGATTAATTTGAGTTGTAATATCCAAAGCTATCTATATGTGACGTTTTATTTCGTTATTTTTGACTGAGTAAGTCAAATTTTGTTCAAAGTCCTGTCGTTGTAAATCATGAAATTTTTTAATCGTCAAACTGAGATCGAAGTAGATACGCGCACCAAAATATTACAGTCCGCGCAAAAACTCTTCGCCAAAAGAGGTTTTGATGCTACAACGACTAAGGATCTAGCTGCAGAGGCAGGTGTAGCTGAAGGGACTCTTTTTCGCTATTTCACGAATAAAAAAGCGATTCTGGTTGAAGTTGCGACCCAAGGGTGGATTAGCCTCTTGACTGATTTGCTCACAGAATTGAGTGAGATGAGTAACTATAAGGCAATCGCGAATATGATGCGCCGTCGCATGGGCAACATGAGCGAAAATATCGACATGATGAAGGTCTGTTTTATGGAGGCACAGTTTCATCCTGAACTCCGCGACCAGATTCAGATGGAAGTGGTTGATAAAATGACGGGAATTGCTGAAGTATATTTTGAAGAAGCGATCGAGAAGGGAGTTTATCGTAAGGGGCTTAGTCCTAAGGTGATTGCCAAAGTCTTTGTGGGCATGTTTGCCGTAGCTGGCTTCAGTAATGAAACCATGAGTAAAAGTGGCTCGCCACTGGAGTTGCAACAAATGGCAGAAGGTTTATCAGATATTTTCTTGAATGGCGTTTTGGCTAAAGTTCCAGCCGAAGCGATTTAGGTATGAGCAAAAAAGATGCCCTATTTCGGGCGATCGACCCTGTTAATCGGGGCTTGCAAATCACTGATTTCCAGAAGAAAGCAATTTTTTCAGCGATCGCTTATCTCGAAGAAGTTAACCCCACGCCTCAACCAACTGCTGCTGCGGAATTACTCACAGGTGATTGGCGACTGCTGTTCACTACGAGTAAAGACTTATTGGGTTTCGATCGAATCCCAGGACTAAAGTTAGGACAAATTTACCAGTGTGTGCGGGCTGCTGAAGGGAAGATTTACAATGTCGCTGAAATATTTAGCTTACCTTTACTAGAAGGCTTAGTCAGCGTCTGCGCTAGTTTTAAAGTGGTGTCAGAACGACGAGTTAATGTCACATTTGAGCGATCGGTCGTGGGTTTGCAAAGACTGCTCAAGTACCAGAACGTGCATGAGTTTATCGAGATTTTACAATCAGAAAAGAAGCTGCCTGCTGTTGACTTTAAAATCAAAAATCGTGAACAACGCGGTTGGCTAGAGACAACCTATTTAGATGCAGATATCCGAATTGGGCGCGGCAATGAAGGCAGTGTATTTGTCTTGAAAAGGGTTTCCACTGGTTTTAGGTCTCTGTAGAAGAGCGGCATAAAAGATCAGCGTAAAAAACTGGGATGCCCAAATGACTTCTGTGCTAATAACTTTTTGATCTGTTGTTTGATCGCTTGTTTGATCGATCGACTGATTAGATCGACTTGAGAGTTGCTAATTTCACTAGGAATCTCACTGCCTATCTGACTGATGCCGTTAATGGCTGCATTTTCGATCAGGAGGCGCGTTGCTTCGAGCTGATCTCGAAGTTCGGATTCAATTTTGGCATTAGCAAGCAAAAAATCTAACATCTCGGCTGCCTCATATAGCCATCGACCGTAATTAGAATGTGATGAATTACTGTCGTGAAATCGATAATATGCCAAAGCTTTGCGAGAAAATCGGATCGGAGATTGCAGCCCAGTCACCAAGGCCCAGTACCAATCAGTCACAAGTCCCGCCGATTTAGGTAGAGGTTCGATCGACTGCACAAGATCATGTTTCCACACACAAGAAGACATGATAAAAGTACAGGCTTGACTGAAATGACTATAAGTAGTCGATCGAGGTAGAGTCTGAGTAGGATAGCTCAAACCAAATCGACTGACTGGTAATAAATCTGAATTACAGGAATATCCCCCAAATGCCAGCATTCCTAGATCTGGATTTTGGCTTAGTTCTCGGATCGCAAACCGCACAAACTCTGGATGCAGAGCATCATCGCATGACAGAAAGATCGCGTGAGTCCCTGATACTGCATCTGCTAAGTGCCGATAGTGCGCCCCAATTCCCAAATGTTGAGCAGGAGATACAATCTTGATCCCAGGTCGATCGGCATACTCTTCTAAAATCTGCTGCGTTCGATCGATCGAGACATTATTGGACAACAAAATTTCAAACGGTTCATGAGTTTGTTGTAGACAAGATTCGATCGCAGTACGAATAAATCTCTCTCCGTTATATGCAGGAATACCTATACTCAGCTTTGGTACAATCTCTTGATTCACTGACACCATAGAAATTACGTTTAATTTTTAAGTTTAATTTTCTATCCGTTTTTTGATTTAATCATGCCAATTGAGCTTCTCTACGTTTCAAGTATAGCTCTTCAAAGAGCTTTGCTTCAGATTTTCTGCTGTATTGAACAGACTAATAACAATATCGTGCATCATATTGGATTTAGAGAAGCAGATAGTTTTGCGAACTAATCTTTTGATGCGAGTACACATTGTCTGGTGCTTGCGTTTCTAAAAGACCTGTACCGAGTTATGTCCATTTTCTCCAGCATTACAAACACAAGGTAATTGAGACTACTGGCAGTTTGCTTTCTCAGCTTTTACCTAAGTCAATTCATGCTGTCACGGCTAAGGGCTTTGAGCTAAAAGTTATGCTCTTTATCCTTGCTCTCAGTGTTAAATTATGGGTGGCAACTTAGGTTATTTTATGAATATAGGTACTGTCGTCACCACACCATTTTCAGACCAAAAGCCTGGCACGTCTGGATTACGCAAGCGTGTTTCCGTGTTTCAGCAACATCATTATCTTGAGAACTTTGTCCAGTCGATCTTTAATAGTCTGGTGGATTATCAGGGGCAAACTCTAGTGGTGGGCGGTGATGGTCGTTATTACAATCGCCACGCGATCCAAGTAATCCTCAAAATGGCGGCGGCAAATGGGTTCGGACGAGTATTGGTGGGCAAGGGCGGCATTCTTTCTACCCCCGCAGTTTCCTGCATTATTCGCAAATATCACACTTTTGGCGGTATCGTCTTGTCTGCCAGTCACAACCCAGGTGGGATCGATGGTGACTTTGGCATAAAGTACAACATCGGTAACGGTGGTCCCGCCCCTGAGAAGGTGACAGATGCGATCTATGCCTGTAGCAAGGTAATTGAAGGCTTCAAGATCCTCGAAGCTAATGATATTGATTTGGATCGTCTAGGAATATCGCAGTTAGGGACGATGACGGTGGAAGTGATCGATGCCGTGAGCGATTATGCCGAGTTGATGGAGTCGCTGTTTGACTTCGATCGAATCAAGCAATTCCTTGTCACTGGTAAGTTTCGCATGTGTATCGACTCGATGCACGCCGTTACAGGCGACTATGCCCGCGCCATTTTTGAGCAGCGTCTAGGCGCACCCGTGGGAACCGTAATTAATGGCATTCCACTGGAAGACTTTGGTGGTGGACACCCCGACCCAAATCTCGTCTATGCTCACGAACTAGTGGAAATTATGTTTGCCGAACACGCACCTGACTTTGGCGCGGCTTCGGATGGCGATGGCGATCGAAATATGATTCTGGGCAATAATTTCTTTGTGACACCGAGCGATAGTCTTGCCATTTTGGCGGCAAATGCCAAACTCGTTCCTGGTTATAGTGCTGGGATCGCAGGAATCGCTCGATCGATGCCCACTAGTGCCGCAGCCGATCGAGTTGCCCAGCAAATGGGAATTGACTGTTATGAGACTCCTACAGGCTGGAAATTTTTTGGCAACCTGCTCGATGCGGGAAAAGTCACACTTTGCGGCGAAGAGAGTTTTGGCACAGGCTCCAATCATGTGCGCGAAAAAGATGGACTATGGGCAGTACTTTTCTGGTTGAATATCCTCGCAGTTCGGCAGCAGTCGGTCGAACAAATCGTGCAGGAACATTGGCAAACATACGGACGCAACTACTACTCTCGCCATGACTATGAAGGGGTAAATATCGATCGAGCCAACACTCTAGTCACAAATCTCCGCGCCCAACTATCCACACTCAAAGGCAAACAGTTTGGTGCATATATCGTCGAATACAGCGATGACTTCAGCTACACCGATTCGATCGACGGCAGCATTAGCGAACAACAGGGTATTCGGATTGGCTTTACGGATGGCTCACGCATCGTGTTTCGGCTCTCTGGCACTGGCACACAAGGCGCGACCCTGCGAGTTTATCTCGAAAGTTACGAACCCGATGTCACCAAGCAAGGGCTTGATTCACAAGTAGCTCTGCAAAGTCTGATTTCGATCGCCGACCAGATCGCCCAGATCCGCACTCACACAGGCATGGACAAACCAACTGTGATCACATAGCCTGAATCCACATTGAGGGAGTGCAGGTTTACTCCCTCAATGTAGTGTCCCTTTTTGATAAGTCCATCAGTCTATATTCTCTCTGTCTTCAGTAAATCGATCGATCGCTTCAACCATTCCTTCTGAATAGGGTTCTAAAATTGTGGCGCAAACATGAAGTGAGGCGATCGCCTCAGAAAACTCTTCGGAGTCTTGCTGCAAAGTTTTGATTGCTTCAATAGCTGACAGAGCTTTTTCTAACTGAGGTTTATATTCACTCAGATAGATTTCAAGTCGTTCCATTGGATGTTTATAAATTGCTTTCATTTATTCAATCTCCTTTCTGATTTCTCGATGTTGTTGCGACAATTTGCTAACGTTTTTTCCCAATGAGCGATCGATCCCCGATCTTGACCTTCTGGTGATTTCTGTAACTCAGACGCTGACCCTCTAATTTTTTTCGATCGTCTTTATTTTTGGTCATTTTTCATCATCAGGATAAATTGTTGCTGCATACTGCAAAGAGAACCTAGATAAATCTGATACGTTCTCCTCATTCCAGGTGTCACTATCATCAATTACCGTACCTTGTTGGACTAAATTAGTTAAAATCAAATTTGCTAATTTCAACCGTTCCGATGACGGTAATACGTGAATCACTCGATCGTAAATTTCATCAATAGTTTTTAGCATTATCAGTCTCCATTAAAGATTAATTATCAAAGCTTTCAGTTCTCACAATTCATGATCAAGCCTAGCAAAACTGCGGTGAGTGCTATCTCTGTTGCCGTCCAGTCAATGTGTCCGAATCACTAAATAGTTAGAGATGAGATGAATATGATGAGCGTAATCAGGCTGAGCGTCTCCACTCCATAACAAAAAAAGGTTGACTGACATGCTGGGCAAGTAGGTATTGTCTCTACCATTTGTTTTTTGACCTTTTTTACTCTATCCTTACACGTTTAGGGCTACCCTCTTTCTTAAGCCTTCTTCTGGACATCTTTTTTAAGTTTTCCTCTGGATCTCCATTTGCAACCAGACTTGTTTGACATTTTCCACAAGCTGGATTGAAATTGAAGCGAAGGCTATGAGGGGTAATTCTATTTTTCTGTCCACATTTCTTACATTGAATTGTCGGATAGACGTTACCAGTAAGAGAGATTTTTCGATTGTCAGGAACTTTCTCGTTTGCTAGTTTTAAGTTACAAGGAAAGTATTCATTTGGGACTTGAATAAACTCTTTTTTTAGTTCAAATAAAAATGTATTAGTTACCAAGACTGCTTTTTCAAATTCTGATAAAGCTTGAGGTGTCGGATTGTTCTCAATTTCAAACATCAAGGCAATCAAACCTTGCTGTAGTTCAACGACAAGATGTAATACATCTTTTTCAACTTCAGAAATAGCAAGCTTACGCTTAAAATCATTGATTCGGGATTTGCTTTGATCACCAAGCTCATAGTAACGTTTCTGGAGATCAGAGTATTTATCATTTAATTCATTTGCAACTTTTCGATGATGGCTAGCTTTCTGCCTATCTTCTTCGCTAGACGCATGTGCTGCAAAAGCTCCACCTACAGCGCCCACGGCAAGACCTATTGCACCAAAAATAAAAGGAATAATAAAAATCATGGTGTGAATCTAGATTAGGTTTGATCTAAGTGTTGGGAGAGAGATAGCGCATATTAGAACTGCCAAGTAATTTACTGTCCGATTCCGTCGCTCCTAAACTTCTAGCAATAGCCATAGATTCCTGTAACCGTTCTAAAGCTCCGTCAATACCAGCTTTACGAGGGCGATTGGTAATTTCTTCGCTCAATGTTCTTGACTCAGCTAGAAACCTAAGATTTTTGTTGTGTTCATAGATCATTTCATCTTCAATTTGGTGCAAATATCCCAATTGTTGCTGAGTTAAAGACTCATAATATTCTCCAACCTGTTGCTTGTGATCATCGAGAATCTTGAAAAACTCATACACCATACCAGCACCACCAGCTATCAATAAAACTGGTGAAATTGCGGTGAGTGCGATCGCAATTGGAGGAAAAGCTGCGGCAACTGTAGTAACTGTAACTGCTGTTACTCCACCCACTGCTCCACCAATTAATGTATCTTTACCAGTCTCCAGAGCAGCATCTTGTGCGGTCATTTCGCCACGTGAAACACGTAGAGCATTCCTTAAAAAAGAAAATGGTAAGGTCGTAACTGCACCAATTACTGCACCTTTGACTCCAGCTTCCAACCCTCTTTGAAAAGTACCAGAAACATTATCAAAATTTGCTTTAGTGTCCAATGCCTTCTGTTCTTTTGGGGTCATTGGTTTATCGCCTCGCAACCGATTTGGGCTACGATCTTCCCATTTTAGATTGCTTGGATCGGTCGATCCACCCTTGCTATGAGGCTTTATATGACTAGCATCTTTGTTAGATAGATATTCCTTAGTCCTAGCGGCTGCCGATTTGCCATCAACCCCAGCTCGATGCGAAGCAGGAATTTTATCAACCATCTGCTGTGCTTGTAGGTCTGTTCTACTAGCACCCTGCCTTATCCCGCCCCGATATAGATGGTTTACCTTTTCAGGAATATTCAGTGCAATGTCATTTAGGGTGACATGGTGAACATGACAATTTGCTGCTGCATTAACCCCTGCGTTGCGGTTAGAATCTTCAGACATTGCAACTCTCTAAAAAATTTCTAGTTTTCAACATTTTACAAATATTCATCAGCTTTTGGGAAATAATGTCTGAGAAAAGTCACAAATATTCTTAATGAATGAGACGCAATTTACAAATCCCAATTCATATATAGATCTATTCCCTCGATCGATCGACATCGTAGCGAAGTTTCCAAGATTAAGTTTGAGGCAAAAAATTTGAATCAATTGTCTCTTCAGGCGTAAACGGTGAAGATTCAGGAAAAGTGATTATTTCCAAACCACTCTGATCGGCAGCCAGATCTCTAGCATTTTTATAACATGCCACAAAAATCTCCAAAAAATAGACCTTGAGGCTAGGACTAGATTTGAGGGATTTAATCATGCGTAAACGGTGTTCACGGATCGTATACTTCCAACTATTTGAAATCTTTTGAGGCTGATATTTATACTTGAGTAAGTGCATAAGCAAAACTTCTAGATTACTTTCTAAAGCATTCTTTTCACTTCTCCCCATACTTTCTATCTCTTCGATTAGGTTTTCTAGATCGATTTCTCCAAACCTATTCGATCGCAATAAATTTGCTGTAGTTTCTATCCACTCCAAGAAATCGCGGTCGTACAGTTGCGTATTTTTTGCAGAAATGGCTTGAGTTAGGATCATAGAACCCGCATTCATAGATTCAGTTGTATTTAGCCTAACCTAAACTCATGATTTTTAATTGTGGAAACTTATGCAGGAATGCTAGCTATCACCTTGGTGTTTTATCAAGGACACCATGTGTAACATGAAATCACGCTTGCCGATTGGTGCTCCTCCCATCCGCAAAATGTCATATGCAGTCGTCAGACGGAAATAAAAATTTGGCATCAGAAAATCATCGACGTATGAAAATCCAGATAATTCTAGGTATAGCCCTTGCCCAAAGTCGATTCGCTTGATTTCTGAAAGCTTAGTGTCAGAAACATTGATACTTTTTAAGAGATCCTTAGTTGATAAAATATGACCACGAGCATTGGCTAAAGAGGCTACGTCAGGATTCAAGTTGTTGTCCGATTTTCCTAAGCACCATAACGCGAAGTTGCGAGGTTGGTTACAGGTAAATGCTATTTGTGTCCCAAAAGGAAACATATCGGGTGCTATCCGACGCTGAAGCAGAGAATCTATATCGTCTGCAAAATGACTCTCTGCTACTTCTAAGAGATGACTTAGCGTATCGAGCCTAGAACTGAAAATACTCTGTATTGCTGCGATCCTATGCGTTTCCATCCTATCTCCGTTAATGCGTACTGGACTTTCGACTTGATGTGCAAGTTTATTAACTAACACTGCTTTCCTGCAACTGACGAACTTGCTCGATCGATAAGCCCGTCAAGCTAACTACCTGCTCTACTACCATTCCCGTGTTGAGCAAAGCGATCGCTACTTGGCTCACACCTTGTTGTAAACCTTGTTCTAAGCCTTGTTCTAAGCCTTCCTGCTTAGCTTCTTGATAGACACGGGTACTTTTTAAATCGTCGATTGTAAACATTGCTTGAATCTCCTCTCGGCTTAATTGTGGAAATTTATAAACCAAAACCGTCTCAATAAATTCTACTATTTCCGCTCTTTCGAGTAGTGAAGTTTCTTGTTCTACCTGAACTGCTAATCGCTTGGCAAATTCAGGTGCTTCTGCCTCTGATGTCAAAATCAATTGCACGATCGAGATACTCAGTGAGGTGTTTTCACGATCGAGCCAATCCTCCAAATAGATGCGTGTAATACGATTGCTAGCAAAAAATTCGTAAAAATGGGGTGACTCGCCTGGATCGTAAATGCGTCGGGCAAAAATTACTACTGCTTGCCAGTTATTGATAGGCTTGAATTGCCTGAGATACATACAGATCTCTGACATCAAGTCCCAGTAGATGTTTTGGTTGTTCTGAAACTGGACTTCGGTAAAGATAATTGGCTTGGTGGCAATGTCTGGTAGGAAAACACCATCAAAACGAAAGGCTTTTTCCTTAACTTCGACTGAAACAAACTCATAACCCTCAGATGAGGAGATCGGTTGCTCAATCAATTCAAATAGTAAGGTGTCAAAGTTCTGAAATAGTTGATAGAAGAGTGTGTCAGTTCTCATAACTAAATATTAATAAAATACAATATACAGAGCCTCCGACAGAGATTAGAGAGTAATGCGTTTAATTCGATCGACTAAATCACGAGCATTAGCCGTAATCCGTGACCAGTTACCCGTATCGATCGAAAGTCGATCGAAGAAATCACCCGAAATTCCTACCCCAACTGCCCCAGCCTCTAAAAAACTCACAGCATTTTCGAGCGTCACACCGCCTGTAGGAATCAGGGGGATTTCACCCAAAACAGGGCGTAAGCAGCGCAAATACTCCACCCCCCCTACAGCTTTGATTGGGAATACCTTCACCGCCGCCGCGCCTGATTGCCATGCCGTCACAATCTCGGTTGGGGTCAAAGCTCCAGGTACTACAGGGATATTCGCGGCATGTCCGAGCTGAATCAGAGATCGATCGAAATGCGGTGTAAACATAAACTTCACCCCACATTCGATCGACGCGATTGCCATTTTCGGATTTAAGATCGTACCCGTGCCGATTTCACACTCAGGCAACTCCTGCTGCAACTGCGGGATCAGAGATGCTGCGCCATCGGTATTCCAGGTGATCTCTAGCAGCTTAATCCCACCTGCGGCGGCGGCTAAAGCCATTTTACGGGCAATATCGACATCTGTAGCGCGCACGACCGCAATAACCCGATGCAATTGGAGTAAACTTAACCAGTAGCTCAAAGAAAACCTAGCTCTAAAGAGTTAATTGGAGGCAAAAGAACGCGCGAATTTTCACTATGAAGCATTTTACCGAAAAGAGATCCCACTACAGCACTTTACAAGTAGATCATCGCGCTAACCAGTTAGACCTTAAACGCGCTTATCGAACTCTAGTTAAAAAATTTCACCCCGACTGCAACCATCAGATCGGCAACCACGACGACATCGCGGCGATCAATGTCGCCTACGAAATCTTAAGTAATCCTCAAACTCGCTCCTCCTACGATCGATCGATCGGACTTGATAGAACCCGACCCTTTGGGTCTGAAGCTCGACCAGAAACTCGTCGCAAGCCATATTCCAGCTACGTTGACGAAGATCGAAAGCTATCGATTTGGATTAAGCAAGTTTACGATCCAGTTTTAAATTCGCTTAGTGCGATCATGGACGTACTAGACGAGAAAATTGATGACCTAGCGGCTGACCCATTCGATGACGAACTGATGGACAACTTTCAGGCTTACCTAGAAGAATGCCAAAGCTCATATGCCAAAGCCCAAATCCTGTTTCGGCATCACCCTAACCCTCGATCTGCGGCTGGGATTGCGGCTTACCTCTACCACTGCCTCAACCATCTAGGTGACGGCATCGAAGAATTAAATTACTTTACGCTCAACTTCGACGATCGACATTTACATACAGGTCAAGAATTATGGCGGATTGCCGATGAAATGCGCGAGTGTGCCGAAACAGCAATGAGTAATCTGTTGAACTGATTAGATCTTCAAGCCGATCTCAAACCTGATTCGATCGACACTTAACCTTTTCTCCAGCATGGTGTAATCTATTGGCACAAAGCAACAGATTTCAACATAATTCCTATAATGTTAGAACTGAAGGAAAGCTCTTTTAAGCACAGATAAGTAGTAGTAACGTAATGATTGACGAAGAAAACCAATCTCTAGAACTTGAAGAACTTAGCGATGAAGAAATCGATCTAGATTCCTTAATTGCCGAAGCTAACACCCAGCCAAGATCTGAGGTGAAAAAAGAACCAGAACCGATAGCTAATCAGCCAGATCGAAATATCGACGCAGTTACGGGTCAAAAAACTGAATCGAAGACAGAGCCAACGACTAAGTTTGAGCTACCCGATCCCAGTGTGCAAAAAATCGACTCCTTAATGACCGATGTGATTGCCCTCAAACATCAGTTAGAAGAACGGACTGGTCAATACACTCGGCTTTATGCTGACTTCGACAACTTCCGTAAGCGCACTCAACGCGAGAAAGAAGAGGAAGAAGAAAAAATCAATGCCAAGACCCTGAAGAAATTTTTGCCTGTGATCGATGATTTCGAGCGGGCGCAGTCGCAGATTAAACCCAAGACTGATGCTGAAAACTCAATCCACAGTAGTTATCAATCAGTTTACAAACAGTTAGTCAAGTGCCTCAAAGAATCGGGAGTCCTGAGAATGCGAGCTTTGGGTCAAGAGTTCGATCCTAATTACCACGAAGCAATCGCTCAAGAGCTGACTGATGAATATGATGAAGGCTCAGTATCAGAAGAACTGCGTCCAGGTTATATGCTAGGTGAGCGAGTTTTACGCCACACTCTTGTCAAGGTCGCACTAGGTAAACCTGCGGCAAAATCTGTAGAGCAATCTGTAGAGCAGGAGACAGAAGAGTTAAACGAGTCAAGCGAAAATACAATTGATACCGACGAAGCGGAAAATTAGTTGGTTGAGTTGGATAATTCAGCGCATTAACAGGGTAAATTAAACTTTACAAAGGCTCAAGCGGGACTGTTGGCTATGTCAAAAGTAATTGGGATTGATCTTGGGACGACAAATAGCTGTGTTGCTGTTCTAGAAGGCGGTAAACCAGTTGTGATTTCAAATTCTGAAGGTAAGCGCACTACCCCAAGTATTATCGGCTTTACGAAAGACGATGATCGCATCATTGGCGAAGTCGCAAAGCGTCAAGCTGTTGCTAATGCTCAAAACACGATCTTCAGTATCAAACGTTTCATTGGCAGACGTTGGGATGAAACGGAAGAGGAGCGCAACCGAGTTTCCTATGCCACGGCAAAAGGTAAAGACGAAACTGTAAATGTTGTGATCGGCAATCGAGAGCTTACGCCCCAAGAAATCTCAGCGATGATTTTGCAAAAGCTCAAGCAGGACGCTGAAAATTATTTGGGTGAGACTGTAACTCAAGTTGTGATTACCGTGCCAGCGTACTTTACCGACTCTCAACGTCAAGCCACCAAAGATGCAGGCTTGATTGCAGGCTTAGAAGTCTTACGGATTGTGAACGAGCCGACGGCGGCTTCTTTAGCTTTTGGACTAGATAAGCAAGATCAAGATCAAACGGTTCTGGTCTTCGATCTCGGCGGCGGTACATTTGACGTATCGGTGTTGCAGCTAGGTGATGGTGCGGTTGAAGTCAAAGCCACTTCTGGAAATAACCACCTCGGCGGTGATGACTTTGATGCCTGTATCGTCAATTGGCTGATCGCTAACTTTAAAGAAACTGAGTCCATTGACCTCACTGCCGACAAAACAGCACTTCAGCGCGTGCGTGAAGCGGCGGAAAAAGCCAAGATCGAGCTTTCTAGTGCACCTTCAACTCCAGTTAGTTTGCCTTTTATTGCGACTTCTGAAGCAGGTCCAAAAGGCATCGAGCTTGATCTGACTCGCGCTAAGTTTGACGAACTCACCGCTCACTTAGTTAAAAGTACGCTAGAGCCTACTGCCCAAGCTCTCAAAGATGCTGGTGTGACACCGAAGGAGATCAACAAGATCATCCTAGTTGGTGGCTCGACGCGGATTCCTGCTGTCCAAGAAGCGATCACCAAGTTCTTTGATGGGAAAAAGCCTGACCAGTCAATCAATCCAGACGAAGCTGTTGCCTTAGGTGCGGCAATTCAAGCAGGCATTCTGGGCGGTGAAGTTAAGGATCTGCTCCTGCTTGACGTGATTCCCCTGTCGATCGGGTTAGAAACTCTAGGCGAAGTATTTACCAAAATCCTCGATCGAAACACCACAATTCCAACCAGCAAAGGACAGATATTCTCGACTGCGGTTGATAATCAGTCAACGGTTGAAGTCCATGTCCTCCAAGGCGAACGGGCGATGGCAAAGGACAACAAAACCCTTGGCAAATTTGAACTGGAAGGCATTCGTCCTGCTCCACGCGGTGTACCTCAGATCGAAGTGTCTTTTGATATTGATGCTAACGGTATCCTCAAAGTTGCGGCGCGTGACATTGATACTGAAGTTGAACAAAGCATCAGCATTACCAATACTGGCGGTCTTAGCCCTAGTGAGATTGAGCGGATGCGAATGGAAGCCGAAGTATACGCCGATGAAGATCTACAACGTCGCGAATTGGCGAATATGCGGAACCAAGCAGAAAACCTGATTCGGACTGTAGCAACCGTCCTGTCAGAAAATGGCCCAACTGTAATCACCGAGAGCTTACGCACGCCAACTCAGCAGAAAGCCCAAGAGTTGCGTGCCGCCTTAGATAACCCAGATGTGACATACGACGAAGTACAAGCTAGTCTCAAGCCTTTACAACAAGCTCTATTTGAAGTTACTCAAGCTGTGGAAAGATACTCCCAGGTTGAGCGAGTCAAGAATAAAGATGAGTAGTTAACTGCTTTGGTGAATTTATGAGGCCAGAGATCCCCGACTTTTTAAAAAGTTGGGGATTTGTAATTTTTAGGTTTTAAAAGCTACAGGGGCCTTTTTTGCCATTAGGACAGATTGTCGTGTTATCGCTCTTTGGGCTTTTTGTCTTGGTGAAGCTAATACCACTCAGATTTGCCCCTTTTAGATTTGTGCCAACAAAATTAACTGCGGTTAAATCGGAACCAGCAAAGTTAGCACCTTTCAGGTCAGCTTTATGAAAATCAACCCCGATCAGCTTGCCTTTGGTTAAGTTGGCATTTCTTAGATTTGCTGAGTTGAGGTTAAACCAAGATAAATTTTGACCTGCTAGATTTCGGCCTGCTTGTGGTAAGTTGACAATTTGCCACATCAGCCGATCTTGACTATCAAGCTTAGCTTCGTTTTTTGCCTCTTTAGAACCGATTTTAGATCCCCTCAAATAGGCTCCTTGAAGACTGGCTCCTATCAAGTTAGCATTGGTAAGGTCAGCTCCACTAAAGTCAGCAAGGTTGAGATTAGCTTTCGTGAAATTAGCTCCACTCAGGTTAGCGTTACTAAAATTGACCTGCTTGAGCACAGCATCTTGAAAATTAGCCCCTTCTAAATTCTTGCCACTAACATCCTTCACCAGTTGGATCTTAAGCCCCAATTCAAGCGCAAATTTTTGGACAGGAGGGATAGAGAAAACCCCGAATAGGGCGGCAGGAATGCTAATTAAAATAGCAGGCAGCTTGAGATATTTCTGCCAAATTGTTTCTAAGTTAATTTCTTTGCCCTGGCGCGATCGAGCTGGTTTAACTGCTTTAGCTTTAACTGGCTCTGTATGAGCAGGTGGGACTGCTTGTGTATTTGCGGTCTCTGCTACAGGCTGAAAATATGGCAGGCTCGGCGAGTTATTTGCAGAGTTATTAAAGGGTTGTGGCTTAAATCTTCCCGATGAATCTACCCCACGCGGAAGTGCTTGGGTAGCCTGCTCCATATACGAATTGTTGAAATTATTTCCACCGTTACTAGCATGATCTGTTGTGATCCCTCGATCTTGAATTTCAAAGATCCCACCTGAAGTGTCGTTATCTGTCTCCAGTAACTTAGACCATTCAAGATCATCAATGCCAAAGCTTTCGGTGCTTGGTTCAGGGCTGCTGCCATCTTGTTCGTGATTATGAAATGACTCAAACCAATCAGGACTTTTAGCTTGGGTGGGTTTCGGATTTCTATCTGTACCTTGATTCTCCCTAGTTCTAGGAGGCGAATTCTCAGGTTTGCGGGATAGTGGAAGCGGTAGAGGTAAGCTTGCGCCATTTGCACCTGAACCACTTCGATTTTGAGAGGCTCCTCTGGCTTCAATAACTTGGGGAGGATTTGCTGAATTAGCCGCATTCGGTACAAGATTTGCTGGTTGAGATCGATTTGGGTTCGATCGAGGTAAGGGAGGCAGTGGCAAAGGTTTGAATGAACTGATATTTTGCGCCACACTATCGACTGCCTGATCTTGATGATCGAGTGCATGATTGATCGCACTATAGGCTTCATCCTTGAGTTCTGGTTTGTCACGCCATTCTGAGGGATTAGGATCGGCAATCTGCCCGATCTGCTCTGTCATATCTAGATCGAAATCTAGGTCAAAGTCAGGCGAAGGTGACCAGTTGGTATCATCAACTTCAGATTCTCGAATATTTAAGGCTTTATTAAGTGCGTTGTTGATAAAATCTTCTTCAAAAGCTGTATCAACTTGATTTGCGGCTTCAGACCATTTTTTAATTTCACTATCTAAAGTTTCGGATAGCCCTAATTCTTCATCTGTAAATTCCTCATCGAAGTCATGCACAAATTCATCACTGATGCTATCTGCCCAGTTTTCACCAAAAGAATCGTCTGAAGTCTCGGATATGGGCGTTTCAGCGATCGATTCTTCTCCAGAATAATAATCCGAATATTCATCGACATATGAATCATGGGCTGCTCGATCTGTCTCTTGATGGACTAAATCAATCTTGTCACTGTCAGTATGATCGACTTGATCTACTTCACTATAGATACCATGATCGAGATCGATTGGTTGCTCGATCGAGATCTCACTGGTGTTAGCTAATGGTTCAGTACCATAATTCTCGTCATAATCCCCTTCATCGAAGCTCGTATAGCTAGCTTCATTCATGTCGTCAGGTGCAGACCAGTCGGAATTATCTAAATCAGAGATTGCCGCATCAAACATTTCCCGATCGGTCATGCCACCATCGTCGATCGACGATGGTGGCTGCTCGAATGAATCTCGATCGAGATCTGAAGTTTGGGATAGTGGAGGATCTACTACTTCTTCTGTGGGCTGCCAGCTAGAACCATTGGTTTCAGGCAGAGGCTGGGCTGGATTAAACTCTGCATCAAATTCTTCGTCGATCTCAGTAAAATCAAAGTCATCAAACTCTGATTCGATCGGCTCTACTGCCCGATCGATATTAGTCGGAGGATTTAAGTTGGAATCGATCTCGGCTAAATCTTCAGCCGCAAATTCCTCATCGATCTCAGTAAAATCAAAGTCATCAAATTCTGATTCGATCGACTCTACTGCCTGATCGAAATTAGCACTGTGCTCAATCGAATATTCTCGATCTGGCAAATATTCTGGAGCTGGCTCAGGCTGTTCAAGAATATCTTCATCGGTAAATCCTATACTGATATCTCCAGAGACATCATCGAACATCTCCTCGACATTTTCAATTTCTTGGGCTAGCTGATCAGCCAATTCAGCGTCTAATGCTTCAGCAGAATTATCTAAATAATCTGAAGATTCTTCAACCAACTGTTCTGGGAGATAAGAGGTTAAATCATCTTCTTCAAAAATCTCGGCATCACCTAGGTCGGGGATATCAAAAGCATGATCGATCGATTCGATCGGATTGGTGTAATCAGAGTCTGGATATGCAGGAGCGAAATCTTCGACCCCAATATTAATGTTTTCTGGCTCAGATGTTTCTACCGATGAGATGTTAGAAAAAGCATCTTCCTCAGTATAAATAGATTCAGATATAAATTCAGCATCTGATTCTGTCGATTCTGACCAGTCCACCTCGTTACTTTGGGCAGAGATTGATTCTTGCTCGATTGTGCGATCGACTCCAAAATTATCGCCAAAACCGTCGCTAGGATTATCGAATCTTTCTTGCTCTTCCTCTGGATCTGACCAATCTACTGTATGAGAACCTGACTCGGATTCACTGCTAAGACCTGCTACAGCAAAGGCATCAATCTCTACGTCAATTTCTGGATCGATCTCAATATCGGGTTCCGATCGGTTCGACCAGTCAACACTATGCAGATCTGGGGCTTCGACCTCTGTGGATCGATCTTCTGATCGATCGAAAAAAGCGTCTGGAATCTCAGATAAAGCATCATGGTCGGTTGGCGATGAATTCGACCAGTCCGACGAGACATCATCCTCAAAATCTTCTTCAAGATCATGAGAAAACTCATTCGAGGATTCGGCATATTGATCAAAAGCATCTGCGGATAATTCTTCACGATCGAAACCTGATGATCGATCGACCCGATCTACTAGATCTCGATCTGGCTCTGAGAGATTAGCAGGACTATCAAAATCACCACTCAAATTATCACTAACATCAAAGTTGTTGGAAGTGTCTGACCAGTCTGTGTCTAGATCGTAAGCTTCATCTAGATCGGCTGATTCCTCGATTTCATCACCCAACTCATCTAAGGCATCAAAGTCTAAAGGATCTAGATTATCTGTCCAACTTTCAGATTCATCAGCTTCTAGGGTAGGGCTTAGGCCGACAGATTCTAGCGGGAAATCTGGTTCTACGCTTAGATCATCTGGGATTAGATTTTCTGGATCGAGATTATCACTGAGATCTAGACTTAGATCTGGATTTCGATCGTCAGGCAGTAAACTCCCAGAGATATCTTCATCAAGATCTGGCAGAACAGACCAATCAGAGTTATCTAATATGTCTAAATCTTCGTTTAAACTGAGTTCTTCAATACTCTCTGGTTGAAACTCAGAAATTAATCCATGCCGATCTAACCAATCCGAATTATCTAACTCCTGTTCGATCTCTAGAAGATCGGAACTTCGATCGACTGGAATTACAGATGGAGTTTCTAAAGAATTATCTAAGTGACCATTTGAAAGATTTGGCGATGTGGAAGTGTCAGTGTCAGACGACAGGATCAGCCAATCGATATCCTCCTGAAGATCTGATGTGCCGTTTGATTTGGAATTCCCTTGAGAAATACTATTGGAATTGCCATTAGACTTATTTTCTGAGCTTTTTGGGATCTGAAGATAAGTGGACTTGCCTGAAATTTTATCGCCGAAGCGAGAACTTACATCTGATAGGATGAGCCAGTCAATATCTTCGACATCAGGACTTGCTGCATCAGGATTGCCTGAGGCGTTTTGACTTCGATCGTCTGAGCCTTTATTTCCAGTTTGAGCACCTAAGCTTGATGGCAAGTCTGATGGCATGAGGTTGTGTCCTAGTCTTACAGGAATTCCACTTTTTCACTACTCCAGCAAGGTGTGATACTTAATGTAACATCTGCTTTGAGTAGCTATTACTTTTCAGCACGTATGCTATCAGTTTAATCCTAAAGCATATCAGTAAATCTAACTTAGATATTAACCTTAGTACAGATGTAAGTAAATATCAGCTTTTGCCTAACTAAAACTTATTAAATATACCCTAGCTCTTCCAACTTAGCGATCGACTTTGCCACACTTTCCGAGACCGTCTCTCGATCGGTATAGCAAACAACTTCAGCATTTAAAGGTGGTTCGTAGGGATCGTCTATGCCAGTAAAACCTTTGATCTCGCCTGCTCTGGCTTTAGCATACATCCCTTTAACATCACGAGACTCGCAGACTTCTAGGGGCGCATTCACATAGATTTCGACAAAATTCTTAATTGAAGCCCGTACTCGATCGCGAACGTTGCGGTAAGGACTGATCGCCGCCGTAATTGCAATCACGCCGTTGCGACTGAGCAAGTTTGCGACAAAACCAATGCGGTGAATGTTGATGTCTCGATCTTCTTTGCTGAAACCCAGCCCTTTTGATAAGTTGGTGCGGATAATATCGCCGTCGAGCAGTTCAACCTTAAACTTGCGTTTAAGCAGTGCCTGCTCTAACTCTCGGCTGATCGTAGTTTTCCCCGATCCACTCAGTCCTGTAAACCAAACTGTAACGCCTTCACCTGATGTCATTGTGCCAAAATATAAGTGCCAAAATGTAACCAACTTTCAAAGATCAATTATCAGTGCTAGTTGCTCATTGTTAGTCATTAATTTAGACACTAATCGAAACTATTATCAAGCCATGCCAACATATACAGGAATTTCCGGTGAAGCTTTTAGACATCCGCTCGATCGACAGGCAGAACAGACCCTCCGTAGCGTTCCAGGCTTCGATCTGCTGGCTAGTAAATTTATCGAATTTCTCTACGAACGTCCCCAGTTGATCTACCACACAGGTAACAGTATTCAGGTGGGGCCGCGCCAATATGCCACGATCTATCGGCTGTTTCGGGAAAGCGTGAGGGATCTGGACGTTTTCCCAGAACCAGTTTTATTTGTGACCCAGAACCCCATCGCCAACAGCTACGCGCTTGGGCAAGAAAAACCCTACATTGTGCTTAACTCTGGAATCTTAGATTTACTGAATGAGTCCGAAATTCGAGCGGTGCTGGCTCACGAACTGGGACATATTAAGTGTGGGCATACGATTTTGATTCAGATGGCAATGTGGGCAATGAGCGTGGTATCTGCGATCAGTGAAATGACTTTTGGTTTGGGTGGATTGATCAGCAGTGGCTTGATTTATGCTTTCTTTGAATGGCGGCGCAAAGCTGAGTTGTCGTCCGATCGAGCGACTTTGTTGGTGACAGACGATATCGACACGGTAATCAGCACGATGATGAAAATCTCTGGTGGTAGTCATGCCTATGCCCATGAGGTGAGTATGCCTGAGTTTATTCGCCAATCCGAAGACTATAGGGAATTAGACAAAGACAATCTCAATCAAGTTTATAAGTTTCTGCTTTACAACGGTTCAGGTAGCCCAACCTCGATGCTCAGTCATCCTTTTCCTGTCGATCGACTGCACTATATTCGTGATTGGGCTGGCTCGGAAGAATATCGTCAGATTCGTCTGGGCAACTACAAACGGGCTGGGGCTAGTGGTGCTGTTGATGTCGAGGTCGAAGAACCAACAAATCCACCGCCCAAGCCAGAGAGTGAGCCAGATCGGTTGCGTCGTCAGATTGAAGATCTCCAAGCAGAGGTCGATCGAATGAAACGCAAGGGTTAGGCGGTTTCTGGTAAAAAAATTACCCATTCCGAAGCCCCTAAATCCCCAATTCTGGGGACTTTGATTTCAGAACCCCCAGGATTGGGGCAGGGGGCTAGGTAGATTCTTTGAAGGAAATCTCCTTAACGCCAGATGGTTTCCCAGAATGGTTTTGGAGCTTGGGTGATATTTGCTTTCTTGCGAATTTCTTGGGTATTCCATCCTGTCAACTTGGCAAGCGTTTGGACTTCTTTTTCTTGGCGTTGAACCAGAGATTTGCGGTACTGGTTACCCGCTTCGCATTTTGCTGCACCTGCAAAGGCATGACGCAACACATATCTACCCTGAAACTGTTCGCGGTTAGGAGTTTCTTTGAACATCAAATCTTCAGGGAATTTATTGCGGGTGTAGCGAACGTGTAAGCGGGTGATGAACGTACTATTGGATGAGGATCGATTAGGTGAAGATTGATTCAGCCAAAAAGCTCCAGCTTGTTTGAGTTCTTCGGGCGATAGAGGCTCGGCTGAGCAGGGATCGCAGTTTGATATATCCCAAGCATATTCGAGGAAAGCGATATTGCGCCCTTCTTTGGTGTAAGCAGTTTGGAACATCGATTTGTAAAAACCACCAAACTCATTTTTGACATAAACGGGAATCTGATCGCCAGATGGAACCTTGACCGTGCGGTAGTTGCTGACTTCCACTTGTCCTTTGGGTGAGAGAATATAGACCAATAAATCCTGATCGGTATTCGCATTCACCATTCCTAATCGAATGGGCAACATAAATTTGGGCGACTCAAATGCCATGAGTAGAGGGCGTAGCTGCTGAGTCTCGGTCTTTTTAAGTGCTGCTAAGTTGACTTTTGCCACAAAGAACTTCATGTTCTGGCGGATGTATGACTGAAGGATTTGCTTCGCGCCAGATGGAATTTTGTAGCCACTTTGATTTAGCCAAGTTTCCAAACCACCTGACTCTTTCGCACTCAAAATCAGGATGTCATACTCTCCTACAGTGAACTTCGCTTCGATCGTCACACCTAAATTCCCTCCTCGGCGCGGTTTACTCTCATTTACCGATTGACTGGACGGAGCGGACATGACGCGATCTTCTCCACGTCTTTGCATGATCGCGCAGGGATCGGCATCAAAGTATTCCACCAGACGTGGCGCACTGAAAGCATCGAGATGAGCAATTACCTTTGGATCGCCGACTTTGACCTGTTCTTTTTTCAACACCACAGGTACAGGCACAACAATCGCAAAATCTTTAACATTACCTTTAAAATCATTCGCCATCGTCAGAATGGTGCGATTTCCATCTCTGGCAATTACAACTTGGGAAGCTTGGTTATAGAGCTTTGTATCGGCTTTAGCGACATAAAACCCACAAAATGCCAGAGCCGCAGGGGTAAAGCAAAACACGATCAGGCAAGCTGTAACCACCCCAATCAAAGTTCGTAGTAGTTTCATAGTGATTAGTGATTAGGAGATAAATGGGATGAGAGACTTGTCGGTTTGGCGTTTGTCAGGGATGACCAAGAGAATCGATTTGCTTTAAAGACTCGATCTATGAGAATCGTCAGAGGAGAGAGCGCAAATAAGGCCCAAAAAGGAGCGGTGGACAAGTAAAAATTATTGCGTAGGAAAAAGGTTAAAAGTGCGATCGATACCGCCCAAATTAACCTGCCAACTCGTGCATTCGGCATCGATCGAGGATCGGTAATCATAAACAGCGCAAATAGTAACAGCGATCCACTCATTAAGCGATGTGCTAAGACATCCCAAGTCCAACCCAACCAGAAATTGCGCACTGCTTCTAAAAAAGCATAGGAGCCTAAAAACGCCACCGATGTATCCCATCGCCCCACCCGTTTGAGCACGATCCCACCTGCGCCTAGAAACAGCAATCCACACCAAATCTCGTCGCCCCACTGCCCAGGTGATACCCACGCATCATTCGTCAAGGTTAGAGCCGCGACAATGCCAAAGTTAGCAGGATTGAACCAATGCTTTCGATCGTTCTTGAATAGAAACTTGCTAGAAATCGCTAAAACTCCCGCCAAAATCATCGTCTCGTAATGCTCAGATCGCAGCAAAAGACACAAGCCGAGAGAAGTAATCACCGCACTGCGAAGATTTAGTGAGATGGAATGAGGTTGTAGGTGTGGGATCGATCGTCGATCGCTAATAACCGTCCAAACCAACTGAGTAAGGAGACAGGATGCGAAGATCGCTAGCATTAATTCAGGATGCAATGTCCAGTCTCTTGTGCCGATCCCAAGCACCAGAAACATAGCGAGAAAAAGAATCTGATAGTCTCTGGCATCTTTTAGAAAGCTATCCTGCAATCGGCTTAAAAAGGAGGAGCCAGTCACGAATACTTGTGGTAATTGGATATATGGAAGTTTGAGCATATCGTCGATCGCTAAACTAATTTTGGTTAGTATAACTGCCCTAATAATCTAACGATGCAATGGTTACACTTTCTGTAACAAGAGAACTCCATAGAAAAGATGATCCAATCATTTTGATGAATTGCCGACATCCTTCTTCTTTTCCTACATACACGTCTTTTTGTTTTCTTAAAAATTCGATGGTTTTCGCTAATTCATCCTCATTTAGCTTTGTACTCGTTGCATTTTTTCTGGTTTTGCTCTAGTTTGTCAAAGCGTCAACAGAACCTAGTCAACCTCAGTTACTATGGTGTATGAAACAAAATTCTGTTTAACATCTACTTATTTACCTTTCGCTAAATTCTGCGTCAGCTATGTTCAACCTTCAGACTATCATCGGCGATCCCAACAAACGCAAGCTGGATAAATTTCAGCCGATTGTGAAATTGATTAATTCCGCCGAGCCAGACTTCAAAGCCCTCAGCGATCGAGACTTACAAGGCAAGACGGCGGAGTTTCGGCAGCGTTTGGAGAAAGGCGAAGACCTAGACGATCTACTACCCGAAGCCTTTGCTGTAGTCAGAGAAGCATCGAGTCGGGTGTTGGGTTTACGACATTTTGACGTGCAGATGTTGGGTGGAATGGTGTTGCACCGAGGTCAAATTGCCGAAATGAAGACAGGTGAAGGTAAAACCCTCGTAGCGACGTTACCTAGTTACCTCAATGCGATCTCAGGCAAAGGTGTTCACGTTGTCACAGTAAATGACTACTTGGCACGCCGTGACGCTGAGTGGATGGGACAGATCCATCGATTTTTGGGTATGACTGTAGGGTTGATTCAGCAGCAGATGGAGCCGATCGATCGACAACGAAACTATGCCTGCGACATCACCTATGCCACAAATAGCGAACTCGGTTTCGATTACCTGCGCGACAACATGGCGCAAACGATGTCAGAAGTCGTACAACGTCCGTTTAACTTTTGCGTGATTGATGAAGTTGACTCGATCTTGATCGATGAAGCCCGCACCCCTCTGATTATTTCGGGTCAGGTCGAACGTCCCACCGAGAAGTATATGGGGGCATCGGATATTGCGCTCCAACTCGAACCTGAGACGCATTATGAAGTCGATGAAAAGCAACGAAATGTGATCTTGACCGATGAAGGCTTCGAGCAAGCCGAGAACTTGCTGGGCGTGAAGGATTTGTTTAACAACGACGATCCTTGGGCGCACTATGTGTTTAACGCCATTCGTGCCAAGGAATTATTCCTGCGTGATGTCAACTACATCGTGCGTGGTGACGAAGTGATCATCGTTGATGAGTTTACGGGGCGGGTGATGCCTGGCCGACGTTGGAGTGATGGGCTGCACCAAGCGATCGAAGCCAAAGAACGGGTGACGATCGAAAATGAAACCCAAACCCTAGCATCCATCACCTATCAAAACTTCTTCCTGCTCTACCCCAAACTTGGCGGTATGACAGGCACAGCCAAAACCGAAGAAGCCGAATTAGGCAAAATCTACAACCTTGATGTCACGACACTGCCCACCAATCGTAAAAGTGGTCGTGGCGACTTGTCTGATGTCGTCTACAAAACTGAGATAGCAAAGTGGAAAGCTGTGGCAGCCGAATGTCAAGAAATGCATGGTATGGGTCGCCCTGTCCTAGTCGGAACCACCAGCGTCGAAAAGTCAGAATACTTAGCACGATTGCTAGCTGAACTAGAAATCCCTCATAACCTACTGAATGCTAAACCCGAAAATGTCGAGCGTGAGTCCGAGATCGTGGCACAGGCAGGACGTAAAGGGGCGGTAACGATCGCCACCAACATGGCAGGGCGCGGTACAGACATTATCCTTGGTGGTAATGCCGACTACATGGCGCGGCTCAAGGTGCGGGAATATTTCATGCCCCAGATCGTGCGTCCCGAAGATGACGACCTAATGAATCAATCGCAAATTATGTTTCAAGATCGCCCCACTGGTGGACAGGGATTTGGCGAAGGCTTTAGTGATGCGCCGAAACGCAAAAATTGGAAAGTCTCGACCAATCTTTTCCCCACCGAAATTTCGGCTGAAGCCAAAGCTGTGCTCAAGGATGCCGTAGATTTTGCCGTGAAAACATTGGGAATGCAAAGTCTGAGTGAACTCGAAGCTGAAGATTTGATGGCAGTAGCCTCGGAAAAAGCGCCCACCGAAGATCCAGTAGTGGCAAAGTTGCGTGATTCCTATAACTTAATCCGCAAAGAGTACGAAAAATATACCAGTGCCGAACATGACGAGGTTGTACAACTCTTTGGCTTACACGTAATTGGTACAGAACGCCACGAATCTCGCCGTGTTGACAACCAGTTGCGCGGACGTTGCGGTAGACAAGGCGACCCTGGCACTACTCGCTTTTTTCTCAGCTTAGAAGATAACCTGATGCGGATTTTTGCGGGCGATCGAGTTGCATCGCTGATGAATACCTTGCGGGTCGAAGAAGATATGCCGATTAGCTCCAAACTCCTGACTAGGAGCTTAGAAGGGGCGCAAAAGAAAGTCGAGACTTACTATTACGACATTCGTAAGCAGGTATTTGAATACGATGAGGTGTTAAATAACCAACGCCGTGCGATCTACTCCGAACGCTATCGTGTACTGAAGGGTGAGGACTTACGCGATCGAGTGATCGAGTATGCCGAACGCACGATGGATGATATTGTCAACGCCTACGTTAACCCCGATTTACCACCTGAAGAATGGGATCTGGTCAACCTCACCAAAAAAGTCAAAGAATTTGTCAACCTGTTGCAAGACCTAGAGGCGGATCATCTTGATGAGATGTTTATGCCCGAAATCCAAGCTTTTCTGCGCGAAGAAGTACGGCGGGCCTATGAGATTAAGGAAACCCAAGTCGATAGTATTCGTGATGGACTGATGCGCGATGCCGAACGTTTCTTTATCCTCCAACAGATCGATATGCTGTGGCGCGAACACCTGCAAGGCATGGAAAGCCTACGCGAATCGGTTGGGTTGCGTGGCTATGGTCAAAAAGATCCGTTAATCGAGTACAAGAGTGAAGGCTATGAACTGTTTCTCGATATGATGACTGCGATTCGCCGTAACGTGGTGTATTCGCTATTCGAGTTCGATCCTCAGCCCGCTCCAACCCAAATCGAAGCGGAATTTGTCTAGAAGGAGAAAGGCGATGACCATTTCGATCGACAAAAAGATCACCTTTGAACAGTTCCTCGACTATGACGATGGCACAGAAACTTTGTATGAGTTGGAAAATGGAGCGTTAATTCCAGTGTCGTCAGAAAGCGATATTAATCAACGAATTGCGATGTTCTTAGTTGCCTATTTACTAGGGCGGGGAATTCCTTCCTATCGGCTGAGGATGAAAGCAGAGGTAGCAGTGAATAGCAGACAGGTCGGTGTGCGTGTCCCCGATTTGGTGGTCTTTTCCGAGGAATTGGCAACAGCGATGAATGGAGCTAGTCGATCGATTGTATTCATGGATATGCCGCCGCCGTCGATCGTGGTTGAGGTCGTGAGTCCCAATCAGAGCAGTCGCGATTATCGATATAAGCGATCGGAGTATGCCGCAAGGGGTATCGCTGAGTATTGGATTGTTGACCCGATCGAGCAAAAGGTAACAGTATTGGAATGGCTAGAGGGTTTTTATGAAGAGCGGGTCTATATGGGAGAAGATCGGGTTGAATCGCCTGTGCTTGGTAGTTTGGAGCTAACGGCAGCACAGGTCTTGACAGGAGCTTAAAGGCTCTCTTCTGGATAAATTCTGATTGAATTAAATATTAAGCGGTTTCTGGAAAAAAATTACCCATTCCGAAGCCCCTAAATCCCCAATTCTGGGGACTTTGATTTTCAGAACCCCCAGAATTGGGGG
>ENA-ORBV01001383-ORBV01001383.1-microbial-mat-metagenome-genome-assembly--contig:-NODE-1383-length-54183-cov-5.739382_pt1 | contig 54183 bp, 46 predicted proteins | sample MGYA00237777_ERZ505514 | MGnify/ENA primary metagenome ERZ505514 (study PRJEB26160, sample SAMN06269048) | microbial mat metagenome | isolation source: Oligotrophic lake microbial mat | place... | reverse complement strand
GGACTAGGTGGATTGTTTTGGCTCGCAGTCACCCTTGTCGGCGGTAATGGCGGGGAAACGCCAAATCAGCAGGGAGCGCGCGCGGCGGCTGTCCCAGCGATTCGGCTTGCCGTTCGCCATGTTCGCAGCCTGACCCTTTGACCGCATAAGCTGCACCGCTGGGTCGAGGATCTAGGAGGCGAAGAAGTCGAACGTGGGGTAGACGGCGCCGGTGCTGACTTTGCGGTAGACGACCATGGCGGCGGCGAGGTCCTGGAGGGCGGTGCCGGTGGAGTCGAAGATGGTGATTTCTTCGGGATTGGTGCGGCCAGGGCGTTTACCCGCGATCACTTGGCCCAATTCAGCGTGAACGTCGGCGGCGGTGAGGAAGCCCCCCGCGACGCCGTGGTGAATCTCCCCTACGTGGAGGCATTGGTCCAGAATATCGGCGACGACTTTGTGGCCTTGGAGCAGGGCGGGGTCGAGCTCTTGTTTGTCGGGGCTGTCGGCTCCGACGGCGGCGACGAAAGTGCCCGGGCGGACCCAGGGAGCTTTCACGAAGGCACCTTTGGCTGGGGTGCAGGTGACGCAGATGTCGGTGTCGGCGAGGGCGGCTTCGAGGTCGGGCGTGGGGGTGACGGTGAGGTTCCAGCGAGTGGCACATTCTTGGGAGAAGCGCTCCATGGAGGCGGCGCTGCGGGAGTGGGCGTGTACCTTCGTAATGGGAAAGAGTCGCAGGAGAGCTTCGAGCTGAATGGCGCCTTGCGTGCCGCAGCCGCAGATGGTGGCGACGGCGGAATCGGGCCGCGCGAGGTATTTGGCGGCGACCGCGGTGGCCGCGCCGGTGCGCTTGACGGTGATGGCTTTTGAATCCATCAGGGCGAGCGGATAGCCGTGTTGGCCATCGCATAGCAGCACCAGCCCCTGGATGTTGGGCATCTGGTAGTTGACGCGGTTGCCGAAGAAGCCGCCGTTGATCTTGATGGCGAAGAAGGGCTGGCCCAGGTCCATTACGCCGGCCTTCACGTGGAACTCACCCTTCGGCGTTTCGGCGTGGAGGAGGCCGGGCGGGTCGACGCGGCCTTCCCCGTGGGCGCGAAAGGCCTCCTCGACAGCGACGATGCAGTCGTCGAGGGTGAGCAGCGGCTCAAGGGCGGCGCGATTGAGTAGAAGGGTGTTCATTTAGAAGGTGAGGTTCCAGCCGGTGGGCAGTTTGTGGCCTTGGGAGCCCAAGTAGGACACGTCAAGGACCAAGTTGCGCGCGAGTTCGCGCTGGACGCCAAAGCTCCATTGGTTAATGTAGCCGGTCTTGATGTCTTCCTGGATGCCGGGAGCGACGGGCGTGCTGCTGGTGGCGGTGAACATGTTGGCGAGGTCCGGAACGGTGGGCGCCGAGAACGGCCCGGCAATCTGCGCCTCGCGGAAGGGCGAACTGCGCGAGAGCGGCGTGATGCCATTACCGGCGGACTGCATGAAGCGGCTGGCGGCGGTGGCATTGAAGTTATTCACGCCCGCGTTAGTAGGTTGCGGATACAAGGCGAGGAGCCCGGCGCCTTGCGGGCTAAAGGAACTCGCCGGGATGATATTGCCGGGAAAGAGAAAATTGCCGCCGCGCGGATTGCGGAGGGGAGTGGCGAGCGAACTGAAGTTACCGTTGCGAAACGCGACTGGAGGCAGAGCACGCAGGCTAATGTCCTGCTGGCCGCGGCGATTGCCTTCGTAGCCCATGATCAAGAAGGTTTTGTCCTTCCAGAGCTTGCCGGAAAGTAGCCCGCCGAATTGGTTGCGGCGGAAAGAGGGTTTCGCCGGGGCGAAGAAGTTCCGGGCATCGAGCACGGAGTTGCGGTGGAACTGCCAGCGGCAATCGTAGAGCCGGACTTCGGCGAGGCTACCAAACCGGATGGTGCCGAAGGCTTCGCCGGTGGCCGAGGGCGTGTCGGACGCCGAGGCGCCGGGCAACCCTATTGGGCGCTGGGCGTCAGGCAGGAACTCGGGGTAGTATATGCGCCGCGTGGCGCGGCCGAGTTGGAGCATGAAATGGTCCGGCGGGTAGGTCACTATCCGGTCGTTGGCGTCGTCGTTTTCGAAGTAATCGTGGTCATCCTGCAGGAAGAAGACCGGAACGCCGCGAAAGCGCGTGCCGTAGAGGCGGGCGATCTGCTGGTCGGCGACGGTACGGAGGACGTCCTCGTTGGGGGTGCCGAGCACGGGCTGGTCGCGTTGGAACTTACCGGTGAGGCCGATCAATTTGTCGTCCAGGCGCGGCGGGTAGTCGCCTTGTTTCAAGTCCCAATAGATGGGGTCGCCATTGGCGACGACGGCATCGGGAGAGAAGGTCATGGCGCGGTGCAGTAAGCGGCCGCGTTGCGCCAGGCTCAAATTATTGGGCTTGCCGTTTGAGGCGATCAAGCGCTCATCGCCACCGGCGCAGGTGTAGACCAGGAGGCGGAAATTTTTGGGCTGTTCGCTGGGGGCGGGGAAGGTCTCTAAGGTCCAAGGAGCGCAGAGGGGCTTCTTGGCGGAGTCGACGATCTGGAGTTTATAGGGGCGGGCCGGTTCGAGCCCGTCGGCATCGAAGCTCCAGCAGGAGCCGCGGTAGTCGGTCTGCTTGCCGGCGACGAGCTTGCCGGCCACGCGCAGCGACGGAGGCCGGCTTTGCCGCTCGGTGAAGGTGGCCTTGATGAGCAGCCGACGGTCGCTGACGGTGGGCAGCAGGTGAAATAGTTTTCCCGCGTCCCAGGAAGGCGCGGCGGCCACTGCGGTGGGAGTCAGGGCGGGCGCCAAAGCGGCAGCTGAGCCGAGAAGCAGGTCTCTACGGAGCATCGTGAACCTCAAAAAATAGAAGGTGGGTACCAGGCCAATAAGGGTCCGGTGCGAAACGCAACAGCGGTCAACCTTCAGGATAGCGGTTCAGGAAAACCAATTCCAATAGATAATGAAGGCGTCCATTAATCGGCTGGGCCGATCTCTGGGCTGGCGACGTATCGCTCGCTGAGTAACTCGGAACTAGTGCCCTGAAGGCATAATTAGTTTGCTTCCTAGGCCACCGGTGGCTCTAGCCTGCCGTGAGCGGCGGGTCACACTGGACAAGGACAATCGCAGATCCAGTGTTTTCTGCCAGATAATTGGGCCAATGTGACCCACCGCTTCACGCGGCGGGCGAGGCAGGTTTAAAATGCAAAAGTCAACAAATCAAGCGGTCACGGCACTAGCCCAGTAACTCATGTAACCGGCTGCCTGGCTTCACGATGGTCTCCGTGCGTTCCGGGCCCGTCGATATCGCCCCGATTTCGATGCCGGTGCGCTCTTCGAGGAACTGCAGATAGGATTGTGCCGCCGCGGGCAACTGTTCGAAGACGCTGATGCCGCGGGTGGAGGTTTGCCAGCCGGGCAGCCGGGCATAGATGGGCTCGATACTCTCCATGCCGCTGCGCGTGGCGGGCATGTCAGTGACTTCGACGCCCTTTACGCGGTAGCCGACACAGACCGGGATTTCGTCGAGTTCATCGAGCACGTCGAGCTTGGTGACGATGAGCGAATCGATGCCGTTGACGGCGGCGGTATAGCGGGCGAGCGGAATGTCGAACCAGCCGCAGCGGCGGGGCCGGCCGGTGACCGAGCCAAATTCCTTACCCACTTGCCGGAGCTGCTCGCCCAGGGGACCATGGTCCTCGCTGGGAAACGGCCCGGCGCCCACGCGGGTAATGTAGGCCTTCGAAACGCCGATGATCCCGTTGATCTTGGTGGGCGGAACGCCGGTGCCGGTGCAGGCGCCGCCGGCCGTGGCATTGGAGGAAGTGACGAACGGATAAGTACCGTGGTCAACGTCGAGCATGGCGCCCTGGGCGCCTTCAAACAGCACGCGCTTACCGGCGCGGATGGCGTTGTTGAGTAAGCTGGCCGTATCGCATACCAGCGGGGCCAGGCGCGCGGCGAGCTCTTCATACTGCCGGCGTACGGCGTTGAAGTCGACGATTTCGTGGATGTCGAAGGCCTTGGCCAGGGTCATCTTATCGGCGGCGAGGTTGTTGTAATGGGCTTCGAAGCCGTCCGGATCGATCAGGTCCGCCATGCGGATGCCACGGCGGCCGATTTTGTCCTCATAGCAAGGGCCGATGCCGCGCGAGGTGGTGCCGATGGCCTCGCGATCGGTGCGGCCTTCGCCCACTTTCTCCACCATGCGATGAAAGGGAAAGATGACCTGGGCGCGATTCGAAATGGCCAACTGCTGGCGGACGTTGACGCCCACTTTTTCGAGGGTGGTCATTTCTTCCACGAGCGCTAAGGGGTCGACGACGACGCCATTGCCGATGACGGCCGTCACTCCCGGGCGCAGGATGCCGCTGGGGATCAATTTCAAGATGTATTTGATGGGCCCGATATAGACGGTGTGGCCGGCGTTGTGCCCGCCCTGGTACCGCGCGACGATGTCGAAGCGGTCGGAAAAGAGATCGACGATCTTTCCTTTTCCTTCGTCGCCCCACTGGGCGCCTAAAACGATGATATTGCTCATTTGGTTTCCGGGGGCGTTAGAACCCCCAACCGGTCATTGTAACGTAGCGGGCTATGTTACCCTGAGGTTTCCGGGTGACGTTCTCGTTATTTTGAGAGCGCGCTATTTCAATTCGATTGCAAAACTGATCCCCGTATGGTGTTTTCCGAACTTTACCTCCAGCTTGGCGAGAGCCAACTCGTCCCCTTGCTCCGCACGATTGCGCTGAGCAAGCTGAAGACTTTCAAGATGTTTGACCGCTTAAAGACGCGGCTGCACCTGACCAAACTGAACAACGATTCGCTGAAGACCATTGGGCCGCGCGTCTGGCAGCGGCTGAATAACCGGGAAGAGGCGCTAGGGCAGGATCTGGCCCAGTCGATTCTAGTTTCGAACCTCGACATGATCAAGGCAGTGCTCGATTTCTTGGAAGTGCCGCACGAGGATGGCTTCTTTGCCAAAGATATCGAGGCGGCCAAGTATCTGACGGGTGATTGGCAGCAACGGGCTTACGCTCACTTTCGTGGCCAATATCCCGACGCGCTCTTGGCCTTTTACGTGAATCACTTAGCCTTTGAGCTGCTCGACTCCCCCACCTTCGTTCCCATGGCCGCCCAAGGTTGAGATGAACCTCGCTGAACTGACGCAGGCGACGCTCGCGCGCATTTCGGGCGCCCCAAACCTTGAAGCGCTGGAAGCCGTGCGCGTGGAAGTGCTGGGCCGCAAGGGTACGCTGGCCGGCTTAACTAAAGACTTCGGCAAGCTGACTCCCGAAGAGCGCGCCGCCGTCGGCAAGGATTTGAACGCCGCCAAGCAGACGCTCGAGACGGCTTTCGACGAGCACAAGGCCGGCTTCGACGCCGCGGCTTTGGCCCTCAAGCTCGATGCCGAATGGCTCGATCTGACGATTCCCGCCGGCGGCCAACGCCCTGGCAGTCTGCACCCGCTCACCCAGATTCAGCGCGAGATCGAGCAGTTGTTCACCTCGCTTGGCTTTGCCGTACTCGACGGACCCGAGGTGGAGAGCGAGTATCACAACTTCGATGCCCTGAACATTCCGGCTGACCATCCGGCGCGCGACATGCAGGATACGTTCTGGCTCGAAGGCGGCTTTTGCTTGCGCACGCACACGTCGCCCGTGCAGGTGCGCGGCATGAAGCTGCTGAAGCCGCCGTTTAAGATGATTGCGCCGGGGCGCGTCTTCCGCAACGAAGAGGTGGACGCGAGCCACGAGCACACGTTCTATCAGCTCGAAGGCATGATGGTCGACAAAGACGTGTCGGTCGCGAACCTGATCTACTTCATGAAGACCTTGCTATCGGGCATCTTCGGCCGCGAAGTAACGGTGCGCTTGCGGCCGGGTTACTTCCCCTTCGTCGAACCCGGCTTTGAGCTCGATATCCAATGCCTGCTGTGCGGTGGAACGGGTTGCGCGGTGTGTAAACAATCGGGCTGGGTGGAGCTTTTGCCCTGCGGATTGGTGCATCCGAATGTGCTGCGGCTGGGCGGTATCGATCCTGAAGAATGGAATGGGTTCGCCTTTGGGCTGGGTATGACGCGCCTGGTGATGATGCGTTACGGCATTGAAGATATCCGCCAATTGCAGGGTGGCGACCTGCGTTTTCTGAAGCAGTTCTAAGCCATGAAATTCTCCTACAACTGGATTCAAGAGTTAGTGCCGTCCTTGAAGGCGACGCCTGAGGAGACGATGCGCCAGATCACGCTGCGCACGGCGGAGGCCGAAGGGCTGGAGCCGGTGGGTCAGCATTTCTGGAAGGTCGTATCGGCGAAGGTGGTGGACGTGGCGCCGATTGAAGGCTCGCACAATCGTCGCGTGGTGGTGAAGAGCGCCCAATACGGCACACGGACGGTGGTGTGCGGCGCACCGAATGTTCGCGTCGGGATGGTGGCAGTGTATTGCCCCACTGGCTTGACGATTGAGGGTAAGCGCCTCGAAAAGGCAATGATTGCGGGCGTTGAAAGCGACGGCATGCTCGCCAGCGGTAAAGAGCTGGGCATCAACCGCGACCACGAGGGGATCGTCGAAGTGGGCGGCGGCATCGGCTGCACGCCGGACTTCATCATCGAGATCGACAACAAGAGCCTCACCCATCGGCCGGACCTGTGGGGCCACTACGGCATGGCGCGCGAAGTGGCGGCGATTTATGGCCTGGAGCTGAAGGATCCCGTGAAGGTGCGGCCCTTTCCCGAGGAACTCGCCTGCATCGACGTGGCGATTCGGGACTTCGCGCTTTGCCCGCGCTACAGTGCGCTGATTTTCGAGAATGTCCGTGTAGGCCCGTCGCCGTTGTGGTTTCAATACCGGCTCGAGAGCCTGGGGCTGAACCCGATCAACAATATCGTCGACGTGACGAACTACGTGATGGCGGAGTTGGCGCAGCCGATGCACGCCTTTGACGCCGATAAGTTGCAGGGCGGCATTCGAGTGCGGAATGCGCACGAGAGCGAGCAGATGGCGGCGCTTAACGGCGAGATCTACTCGCTGGATTCGTCCACGTTGGTAATCACGGACGACTCCGGCCCGATCGCCGTTGCGGGCGTGATCGGCGGCGCCGACAGTGCCATCAGCGCCACTACCACGCGCATTGTCCTTGAGAGCGCGAACTTCCAGGCCGCCAGCGTCCGCAAGACCTCGACCCGGTTGAAGCTGCGTACCGACGCGTCGATGCGCTTTGAGAAATCGCAGGATCCGGTGAATACCGTGCGGGCGCTGGCTCGTGCGGCGGCTTTGTTGCAGCAGGTTTGCCCGGGCATTCGCGTGAAGGGCGGCCTTTCGGACGTCCACGCGGAACTGCGTCATCCGGACCCAATCTTGTTGCCGCTGGATTGGCTCGGGCGGAAGTTGGGCGCGCCGATCACCGCGGCGCAGGCGACCAGGATTCTGGCACGCTTGCAGTTCGGCGTGAGCGAAATCGGCGACCATGCGCTCGAAGTCCGCGTGCCGAGTTGGCGCGCGACTAAGGACATTTCGATCAAGGAAGACCTGGTGGAAGAGATCGGGCGGATGATCGGCTACGACAACTTCACGCCGGTCGCTCCACTCGTGGCGGCCGCGCCGCCCTTGGCCAATCCAAGCCGGGCGTTTCAGCATCAGTTGCGCACCATCTGTTCGCAGCAGGGCTATACCGAGGTCTATAACTACTCGTTCGTGAATGCGGAACAGGCCGCTAAGTTTGGCTTGTCGCCGGAGTCTCATCTGCGAGTACTGAACCCGATCGCCTCTGACCAAGGGCTGCTGCGCCGCAGCCTGCTGCCGGGGATCCATCGCAACGTGGTGGAGAATGCCAAACACACGCCGGCGTTCCGGCTCTTTGAGATTGGCTACGAGATTCACCCCCTCAAGGGGCATGAGCCGCTGGAGATTCCGCAACTGGTCGCGGCGGTCTATTCGCGCCAGGATGGGGAAGGGAATTTGCAGGAGTTGAAGCGGCTTTTGGCTTGCCTCAACCCGGGCTTCCGCGTGCAACCTGCCATGGCTCTGGCTTATGAGCATCCGGGCCGTGCGGCCGAGGTGATGCTGGGCGAGACGTCGGTGGGGCGCCTCTTTGAGCTGCATCCGAATTTGGTGAAGGGTCGCGTCGCGATCGTGGACCTGAACCTCGACCTTTTGAAACTCGAAGCCAAGCAGTACCACCCGGTGCGGAAGTTTCCGTCGTCGGACTTCGACTTGTCCGTGGTCGCCGGCCCGCGTGTGCTGGTGGCGAGCATTCAGGATCTGCTGGCGGACGCCTTAGTCGAGCGCACCGAGTACCTCATGTTGCACCCGCTAAGCGATGGCCGCAATTCGGTGAGCTTCCGCATCACGCTCGCTGCGCCGGACCATACGCTGAGTGCCGAAGAGATCAGCACGGCGCGTGAACGGCTCATTGGACGCTTAAGCGAAGCCGGGCTCGAGCTGCGTTAATCTGATATTCATGTGGCGACTGGTAAGTGTTGGTCTGTGGCTGAATGCTCTGGCCGTGGCGCAGGATCTGTTTCCCAAGCATTACGTGAACGTCGGCCCGGGCCTTGGTTTACCGCGCGGCGAGATTAACGCCTTTTTCAAAACGAAGCCGGCGTTGACCGTCAACTACGGCTATCGCTTCCAGCGCTATTTTCAGGCCGATGCCGGCTATGACGTGATCTTCGGCGCGGCCGATACTCGCGACTTCCTGAATACGCAATTGGGCAGCCTGCGCATTCGCGATTATCAACACTTTGTGACATTTGGCGGGCGTGGCGTGATTCCGCTTTCTAAGGGGCGCGTGCTGATTTCTGGCGGGGGCGGGGGCGTCTTTATGCGGTATCAGGAGAGCGTCCAGCAGCCGAGTAACTTCCTGCGCTTCGATTGCCCGCAATGCACAGCGCGCTCGGGTTGGGGTAACTACGCCTTGGCCAGCGTCCGGTTTTCGACGCGCTGGCAGCGGGTCTGGTTTGGGGTGACGACCAAAGTGATCCGCGGGCGCACCGACGGCGATCCGTTCGGCGGCTTGCCCTCCACGCGGACCAAAGACAACTGGCTGAATACCTTCGCCGAGGTCGGTTTTGCCTTTTAGCAAAACTTAATAGTAAACTCCCGCAACATGTAGTACGAAAGGGTGTTGAATTGGGTAGAAGCGCTGGTATACTCAGCGCAAAGGGGATTTTGATAGCATGATCCGGGGATTTTTGCTGGCTGTACCTCTCTCTCTGTCTCTTTCCGTGGGCTATGCCCAGGAGGCTCTCATTGACCAAACGCCGGACCACACGATGGATCCAGGCGTCAATTGCTCTTTCCGGGTGAATCCGGACGAGTTTGTCGACGCTGCCGCTAAGGCTCGGGCGGCCGCCTATCAGCGGGTAGTGAAGTTCTCGCACGCGGCCCTCACCGACTCGAAAGGCGCGACTTTGGCGCCGGCCCAGGTGCCGGTTCGCAATTTCGTCGACGAGGAAATCTTTGCGGCGTTGCAGAAGTCCGGGGTGCGGTCGGCGCGGCTGAGTACGGACCACGAATTTGTTCGCCGCATTTACCTTGACCTTACCGGCCGCATTCCGACCCCCACCCAGATTCGCGAGTTTGTCAGCAGTCAGGAGCCTGCGAAGCGGGCCGAACTGATCGACAAGCTGCTCTACTCGCCCGAATTCGTCGACCGCTGGGTGTTGTGGTTTGGCGACCTGGTGGGCAACGTGAGCAACAACACCTTCTTCTCCCTGCGGGCCGACGGCCGCAACGCTTACTACTCATGGATGCTCGAGTCGTTTTCGAAGACGATGTCTTTGAAGGACTTGGCATGGAATTCGATTGTCGGCAAGGGCAATAACTTCGACGTTGGCCCCGCCAACTACCTGCTGCGCAGTTCTACGCCCGGCGGCCCGATCCAGGATACCTTCGACACGGCGGCCTACCGTGCCTCGCGGGATTTCCTGGGCATGGGGCATTATGATTGCGTGCTTTGCCACAACGGGCGCGGACGGCTGGATAGTCTTTCGCTATGGGGCCGGAACGCCATGCGGGCCGATGCGCAGCGGATGGCCGCGTTCTTCTCTCGCCAACGCAATGTGGCGGTGAGCAGCAACAACATGGACCCGCGCAGCTTGAGCCGTATGGTGACCGATTTGCCAACCGGCCAGTACGATCTAAATACCAACTTCGGGAATCGGCCCTTGCGGGCGCCCATTGGGACCGTCCGCAACTTCACGCCTGAGTACCGCACCGGCGGCGTACCCAAGGGCGGCGACTGGCGCGGCGAGTTTGCCGAGTTCATGATCAACGATCCGATGTTTGCGCGTAATTTCGCAAACCGGATCTGGAAGCAGCTTTTCAATCAGGGGCTAGTCGAGCCGGTGGACCAGTTGGATCCGCTGCGGCTCGATCCGGCGAACCCGCCGCCTGCACCCTGGACTTTGCAGGCGTCGAATCCCATGCTGCTGGAGCGGTTGTCCCAGGATCTGGCGAGCAAGGACTTTAACCTGCGCGAGTTTATCCGCGTGCTGGTGAACTCATCGGCCTACCAGTTGAGTGCGCAGTATGACGATGCCTGGAAGCTTGAGTATCAGCCTCTGTTCGCCCGCCATTATCCGCGGCGCCTGGAAGGCGAAGAGGTCCACGACGCAATCCAACTGGCGACGGGCGTGCTTTCGACCTACCGGGTGGCCGGCTTTGCGGACCCCATCAACTGGGCGCTGAAGCTGCCGGATCCGCTCGAAGCCGGCGGCACTACCTTGATGAATGCGTTTTATCGTGGCAATCGTGACAATGTGCCGCGCCAGCAATCGGGCTCCATCCAGCAGCAGTTGGGCTTGATGAACGATACGTTTGTCACCAACCGGGTGAAGATGGCCAACTCGCCGGTGCTGAGAAGGATTGCCTTGAGCGCCGTGGCGAAGGACTTGGTGGAGGAGCTGTACCTTACCTTCCTATCCCGGCCACCGTCACTCCGTGAATCGGCCAAAGGGATAGACCTGTTGGCCAAAGCCAACACCACCGCGGCCAAGAATGCGGTGATTGAGGATCTGGCGTGGGCCATGGTCAACAAGCTCGATTTCATGTTCAGCTACTAGAGGACTCCTACGATGCCGCAAATCGACCCCAATCACATCGCGCGCACGCAGTTTTGGCGCCGTCCGCAGCTGGACCGCCGCCTATTCTTCAAACATCTGTCGACGGCGGTGGGTGGCTATATGCTGATGCCTTCGCGGCCGCTCGAAACGGTGGCCCGGGCAGCCGCCGCGCCGATCAACAAGGCTAAGAACGTTATCTTCGTGATGATGCGCGGCGCGCCCAGCCACATCGACACCTTCGACTTGAAGCAGGGCCCTTGGCTGCCCAACGCCTATAACCCGACATCTTACGACGGAGTCGCCTTTCCGCAGGGACTCTTCCCGGTGCTGGCGAGCCAGATGGACCGCATCGCGCTGCTGCGTTCGGTAAAGCCGTGGGTGGTGGTGCACCAACTGGGGCAGGACTGGGTGGAGATCGGGCGGAACCCGATCAGTGGTCTGTCCCGCATTGCGCCGCATATCGGCTCGGTCGTTTCGCTGGAATTGGGCGACCGGGCGAAGCCTTTGCCCGCGTTCATCAACCTCAATACGACGAGCGGGCCGAGCTCCGGCTATCTGTCGCCGGTGCATGCGCCCTTCTACGTTTCACCCAACGGCGGCGGCTTGCTCAATACGCGGCATCCGGACGCGCAGGCGGCTTTCGACCGGCGATTCGCGTTGCTGCAGGAGTTGGATACCGAGATTCGGGCCGAATCGACGTTGAATCCGGCGGGTGAGGAGATGGAGCAGTTCAATACGGCCGCGCGGAAGTTGATGTATAACCCCGACGTCGATAAGATCTTCAACTTCGATACGGCCGAGCGCGTGCGCTACGGCACCTCGGGCTTCGGCAATGCCTGCCTCACCGCGCGCAATTTGTTACGCAGCGGCTTGGGGACGCGGTTTGTGCAGATCAATGTCGGTAGTTGGGATCATCATGCCAACATCTACACGGGTCCGCTGAATCCATCGAATGCGAATTCTCTCGGCCGTCAGTTTGACGCTGGGCTCGGCACTTTGATCCAGGATCTGGGTAACGATGGGTTGCTGGATGACACCCTGGTGATGGCGATGGGCGAGTTCGGGCGCACCATTGGTCCGCTGAATATTACGGCAGGCCGGGATCACTTCGCGCAGCAGGGCGTGTTGGTGGCGGGTGCTGGCGTGCGCGGTAAGCGGGCGATCGGCGAGACCGATGCCAGCGGACGCGGGATTCTCGACTACGGCTGGAAGAACGACCGGCCGATCCGCACCGAAGATATCGAAGCCACGATTTATTCGGCTTTAGGCATCAACTGGCTCACCATCCGGCGCGATGATCCATTCGGCCGTGGTTTCGAGTATGTGCCCGAGGCGAACGCTGGCAGCTATGAGCCGGTGCACGAGCTTTGGAGCTAAGTGGGGACTACTGCAGGCGGAGGTTGAACTCTCGGAGGGGGAGGGTTTGACTGGTGGGGGAAGGTTGGCTATAGAGTCGGATCCAGGCTTGGCCGAAGGGTAGGGCGGGGCAGCGTAGCCGGACCGATCCCTGTGAGGGCTCAACCGAGGCCGCGTAAAGCTTTTTGCCTTCGGCGTCGACGATTTCGAGCCAGCGGCTGGGTTCGAGTCCGGTGACATCGAGCCGTAAGTCCAGCGGCCGGCCGGATTCGGCTTCGCCTTGCCCAACGCCGCGCTCAGCCACTAAAGCTACCGTTTGGGGGGAGCGGAAGAACGGGGCAACGGAAAAGCTGACGGCCACGAGAATGATGGCCAACGCGCCAGCCATGGCGAGAGCGGGACCAGAAAATAGCCGAGCCTTGGGGGTGGGTGCGGGAGCCCCGAGCATTTTCCGCGCGGCCGCCCGGGTAGAGGCTACGAAGTTCTCGGTTTCGGTAAGGCTCTTGCGGCAAAGTTCGCAGACCAGCAGGTGCTCCTCAAGGAGATCGAGTTCAGCGCCCTCCAGGCGGCCAAAAACGAACTCCTCAAGATCATCCTCGCTCGGATGCGGACCTGGATTGCCCTCAAACGCCAACACGGCTTTACTATACCTCATCGTCTTCTCCTGGCACAGCCGGCCTAAGGGATCACGAGAGCGGCATCGTGACGATCGGCCGGTTGGCTTATGTTGCAAGGGGGGAGGTGGGGCGGCCATAAGCATTTCAAACGTGGTGGCTAAGCGCTGGTGTTTTCACTCAGGTTCTCGAGCGACTTAAGAATGCTGCGTCTTCCGAGAGCGCCGAAACGGCCTTTGGCGCGTGATTTCATGAGCCGGAATTGGGTCATGTTGAGGCGCATTTCTTTGCAGATGTATTCGGGCGGTTGCTCAAGCAGGTAAAAACGGGTGAGAATCTCCCGCTCGCGGAGCGACATGCCGCGCATGATTCGGTCCATGAGGTCGACCGTTTCATTGTCGATAATCCGCTCTTCGGGGCAACTGCTGAAATCGAGGCAGTATTCGGATTCGGCGTCGAGCGGGGTGTAGTCTCGCTTCTCTTCCACCGTGGAACGGACGTAGGTAGCCACCTGACGCCGCAGGACGGTGCGGATGAAGCCCATCAGCCGTTCCGGTTCGCGGAGCTCGCCTTGCTTGATGCAATCGACCACGAGGAGGAACGAGTCGTGCACGCGGTCGTCCAGGTCTTCGAGCCCCAGGTGGCGGCAGAAGTAGAAACGGGCACCTTTGGCAAAGTGGCGGTAGAGGTCTTCGAGCCCGCGCGGGTCGTTTTCCTTGACACGGGTGACCATGAGACTCCACTCATTGATCGAGTCGGCAGTCGGCGGAAGGTCTAGTTCATCGTGAGCCGGGAGAGAGGATCCGAAGGGATCTATAGCCGAAGAGTCGGCTCGGGGATCTAGCGCGGCCCGAACAGCGGCGCCACCTCCGGTTGACTTCGAGAACGGGATCATAACGGGGGAGATCTTTCAGTTCCTTCCAGTTAAAAAATAGGCGGCCCACACCGAGGCCGGTACGTGCTGATGAATAGATTCTACTTGCGCACTCTGCAAGGCCAATGCCCAATGGGCGGCATCCGGCTGGCGCGTGGCGGGCTGGCCGTAAAAGCGGGCGAACAGCGCGCCCGAGTTATCGGTGACGGGCCAATGGCTGGCCACGACGGCGGTAGCTCCCGAAAGAAGCCAAGCCCGGGTCAGGCTCATCAAGCCGACCCCCGGAAGCACTTCGCCGCGGCCAGAGCCGCAGCCGCTCATAACCACCAGGCGGGCGCTGTGCCGCCGGGCGGCGAGGTCGTCGGCACTCACGAGTTCCTGGTCGTGCGTGCGCGGGTTGATGCCGAGCGCGATCAGCGCGTGGCGGGGGTCGTTGGGAACGGACACCACATGGGTGGCCAGGTGCAGGGTTTGGGTGCGCCGTTCAAGCAACGAGAGGAAGGCTTGGCGGTTCACTTGCGAACCGGTGAGCACAATCGGGTGGAGTGGCTGGAGTGCACGAACGGCGGCATCGACTTCGGCAAGTGAGCCAGGAAGGCGAGCCATTTCGAAGGTGGCGGGGGGCGTGGAACGAAACCATGCCAACATGTCCGCGCGCTCGGGTTGGGGGGTATAACGGGGGTCGGCGACGTTGTAAATGGGGTCGGCGATACCCGCGAATGTGGATCCCGTTGGGATAGGACGAGGGTCAATCGCCAGGGTAGCGATGGAAGGCGCCAACATCAAAGTGCGGTGTTCCACTAAATAAGACTCCATTCCGCGATCTGAGGGCCAGGGCAGCGCCGCGAAGGGCAACTCATGGAGCGGCCCGTCGGGGACTAAGGTCCACCGTATATAAGTGGATTTCCGGAGGGAAAATTCTCCTATAATTTCGAAAAAAAGTTTTTTCCCCGCCTCGGAAGCCAGTGCCTGCCCAGCGAGGATATCCGCGCGGAAGCGAGTGACGAGCTGAGTGAGGATTTTTTCATCAGGCAAGACCCTTAAAGAGAGACGATCGCGGGTAACTTGCCACACGTAGGATTGCCGCTCGCCGGTGCGGAACACCAGAATGGCTTCGTTTGGGGCCAGAGCTTGACGGGCGCGAGCGATGAATTGCTGTTGGGTGGCTGAGGAAGGGGAGCGCAACCCAGCTTCGCTTTCGAAGTTGGCGAGACGGGTTTGCAGGGCGCCGCTCTCGCGTTCGAGTTCGAAAGTATCGTGGCCGAGGCGGCGGGCCTGTGTGCGTTGGAGCTGATCGAGGGTCTGCCAATAGTGATCGGTGAGGAGGGTACTGTTCTCCACCAAGGCGGCGCTACGGCCTTCTTCGGCGGCCTCGAGCGCCCCCAAAATAAGGGAAGGTTGAGACTTCTGGACATTGAGGGCTTGCGAAACGCGGATGAGCCCAAGGTAAAGCGACCGCAAGGCCGATTCCGCCGTGGCCATGAGTTGAGCGGCGGGCAGGCGGTCGGCGCGGGCTTGGCGGGCCCAATCGACACCTTGAAGCAGGAAGGAGTGAGCAACGGCCAGATTTCCCGCCCGTTCCTCGATCTCGGCCGCCACACGATAGGCTTCCCACAGGGGGTAGAAGAGCGGTTTCGAGCGTGCAGCCTGAAGATACTGGGCCGCGCGGCGACGGGCTTCGGCGATGTCGCCACGGGCAAGGGCGAGCCGGGCGAAGCCATAGTGCAGTTGTTCCGCCTCCGGGCGCTTGGCCAGACGGTGTTGGCGATAGCTTTCGAGGAAGCAATTTTCGGCCAGGTCCAACTGCGCGCGGTCGAGGTAGGAGAGGCCCCAATGCTCCCAACTGGCCGCGACGAGCGAGGCGGTTTCCGGGCGGCGTTCCGCATTGTCGATAGCGGCGCGGAAAGACTGGTCCGCTGAGGCGTAGTGATGGAGCCGGGAGGCGTAGTTGGCGAGGTTGAGTTGGAGCGAGACGGGTAACTTGTCCGGCGCCATGCTGCGTGTGGCTTCGACAATCGCGGCGTGGCCTTTGGGCCAGTCGCCCAAACGCGAGTAGATGACGCCAATGTTATAGGCAGCGGAGCCAGCTTCGAGCGGTGCATCCGCTTGGCGGGCGGCGTCCTGGCTTTGGAGAAAGAACTCAAGGGCCTGCCGGTAACGGGATTGAGTGATGCGCACGACGCCCAAACTGGTGAAGAATCCGGAGACGTAGACGAGATTGGCCTGTTGGCGGGACTGGCTCAAGCCATCGCGGAAGATTGCCTCAGCGCCAATGAGGTCGCCGGCACGCATCAGCGCGTTGCCCCGGTGGGCCAGATCGCTCAACTCTGGACGGAGCTGGCGTGACGAAAAGTATGGCCGCTGGCCAATGTAGAGCATGAAGAGTAAGACGGCGGTGAATTTTGGCATGAATCGGTTTCCAGAGGGTGACCGAGGAGGCCGGCGGCCTTGCCTGATTGAATTGCAGCGGCGTGCGTTTCGATTCCTGAAGTTTACAGAAGTATTGCGGGTAAATCAAACGAATTAGAAAATAATTAATGGGAATTCCCAGTCTCGGGGAGATTGGGAATTCCCTTTCGGTTCACTTCCAGGCGTGGAGCCAGAAGGGTCCGCCGGTGGCGGACTAAGGGGATGAAAGAAACGCGGCGGGCTTAGGCCGCGACTCGAATCTGAGGATTAAGTTCCATGGATTGAGTAAATTGCCCCCGATTTTCCGTGCTTCCTAGAGGAAGAACGGCGGTTCCCACGGCTCGGGCAACATCGGGTGTCTCCTTTCCGGGTCATTTCGCTCGAAGGCAACGAATCGCTTGACCCAATTTCAGAATAGGTCTTCGCCCCAAGGTCGAGATCCCCTAGAATTAGCTAAAACATTGAAATCAGGGCAGTAAACTTTTTGAAATTCAATGTGAACGCGTTCGGGCCGAAAGCAGGTTTGGCTGGCTTTCCCAGGTGGCTGGCTCGCGAGTGGTGCCCAGGGTGCGATACAACAGTAGTCAAAGTCATGACTCTACTTGAAATCGCGAAACTGCCCACGCCCGAGAATTCCGCCATCCTCCTGCACGATGCCGATAACGTCGCCGTGGCGCGCGTGCCACTCTCGCCGACGCAGAAGCTCCGGATTGGCGGCGCGGAGTTTGAGGTGCTGGATTCGATTCCGGCGGGACACAAAGTGGCGCTGCGCGACATCGGCAGCGGCGAGCCGGTACGGCGCTACGGTCAGGTGATCGGGCGGGCGAAGGAACGCATCGCCAAGGGCCGCCACATCCACACGCAGAATCTGGCGTATGAGGAGGGGTCGCGCGAGTATCAATTTCCAACGGGTGAATTGGGCTTTCCTCCGCTCCCGGACAAAATGCCCACGTTTCAGGGCTACCAGCGCGAGGATGGCCGGGTGGGGACGCGGAACTACATCGCCATCGTTGCGGCGTCCAATTGCGCGGCGCACACGGCGGAGATGGTGGCCGATTCGTTTGAGCACGAAGAACTGCCGCCGAATGTCGACGGGGTGGTCGCGTTTCCCCATGGCGAAGGGTGCGGCCACTCGATCGGCCCGGACACGGTTCAGTTGCAGCGGACCCTGTGGGGCGTGCTTGACCATCCGAATGTCTCGGGAGCCGTGGTGCTTGGGCTGGGCTGCGAAGTGAACCAGATCGACCACTATGTCGGCGGAACGGCGCCGCGCCGCAGCGACCGGATCGTGGGGATGACCTTGCAGGACACGGGCGGTACGCGCGCCACCGTGGAAGCGACGCGGCTGGCGGTGCGGAAGATGTTCGAACGGGCGACCAGCGAGCAGCGCACGGCGGTGGCGGCTTCGAAGATCCTGCTGGGGCTGAACTGCGGCGGCTCGGATTCGTTCTCCGGCATTACGGCCAATCCGGCGCTGGGTTGGTGCTCGGACCGGCTGGCCGAGATCCACGCGAGCACCGTGCTCGCCGAGACCACCGAATGCTTCGGCGCGGAGCATTTGCTGGTGGCGCACGCGCGAAATCGCGAAGTGGGCGAGCGCTTCATCGGCTTTATCGAAGGCTATAAGGATTACCTGCGCCGCTTTGGCGGCAGCTTTAACGACAATCCTTCGCCCGGCAACAAGGAAGGCGGCCTGACCACGATTCTGGAAAAAAGCCTGGGCGCGGCGACGAAGGCTGGCGCTACGCCGATGACCGACGCCATCGACTATGCGGAGCGGATCAAGACGCCGGGCTTCAATTTCATGAACACGCCGGGTTATGATCCGGTGTCGTTGACGGGTTTGGCGGCAGGTGGCGCGAACCTGATCTGCTTCACCACCGGCCGCGGCTCGGCGATCGGCTTTCCGTCGGTGCCGGTGATTAAGATCGCGACGAATACCGCCATGTTCAAGCGCATGCGCGACGACATGGACGTGAACGCCGGACGGATCGCCGATGGCGACGCGACCGTGGCGCAGATCGGGCAAGAGATTTTTGAGCTCCTGCTGAGTACCGCGTCGGGGGAACGGGTGGCGGCGGAGCGCAATGGCCATCGCGAGTTCGTTCCGTGGCGGATTGGCCCAGTGATGTAGCGTTAGGCTCCGGCCGCCTTGGCATAGGGTTTGCCGTGGAGCCAGGTGTCCCAGGCGATGGGGCCGGCGTCTTCGAAGTCAAAGTCGCGTCGCCAGCGGTTGAGGTAGAGCTTTACCTTCGTTCCGGCCACGGTAAACTGCGCCTCATTGGCGGCATGCGCCGGGGCGCTGGAGTAGAGCGACTCTCGCTCCATGGTAAGTAACGTGGCCCGATATTGGGCGGAGTTCGCCATCAGATCGGCGTGGAAGTGGGCGCAGTACAGATGGCCGGATACGCCCCGGGCCTGGTTCATGTAGCGCGAGTGATCGCTTTGCAACTGCTGCATCATGGCCGAGATGGCGTCGCGTCGCAACGGCTCCAGGAGCAACTGGGTTTCCATGGCGGTGAGGCCAAAGGCGTGTAGGCGGACCTTGGCGCGGCGGGCGTAGACATCCAGGCGGTCCAGGTAGCGGACAAAGTCCGCGGGCGCGTCGAAGAGTTGGGCGCGTTGGGACCCACTCTGGGAGATATGGTAGACCTGACGGCATTTCCAGTCCCGTTGGCGGGCGGGGTTTGTGCTCACGACTATAAGTGGGTTGACGGAGCGAAAGTTCTCACTTATTTTTGGTTTATTTTGCGGGGGGCTCGGCGCTACGTCGCCAAACCGATCGGTGAGGACGCCCAGCAGCATATCTCGGCCCAGTTAATAGGCATCCTTCTGGTAGATCCGCGCAGGAAGGAGTTGTGGTCGATACGAATGGAGACATGCGCCTGCTGCTCTGGCTTTCGAGTCCGCTGACTAGGTCAAGATCTCGTCGATTGTAGTGCCGGTGAATGCTTGGCGAGTCCAGCGGAGGATGGTCTGGATGTCCGCGCGCGCAATTCGGTCACGTTTTTCAGCGGTTAGTTCGCCGAATCGATCTGTGAGGCCGTTGAGCAGAATATCGCGCGCAGTTTGGTGGGCTCCGGTCTCGATGCCCTTCTCGATGCCCTTCTCGATGCCTTTCTCGATGCCTTTCTCGATGCCCTCCTGGTAGATGCCTTCGAGGAAAGTATTCTCGTGGATGTCAATAGAAACAGGCATATGCTGGCGCTCCTCGTGGACTAGACTTTCGAGTCCCCTCAACCCCGATAATACCAAAAGCTCACTCATCGCCTCTCTCTGTGCGGGCAAAGGAAGGCGGCTGATGCGGGCGAGGATTCCGGCCACCGCTTCGCGTTGATTGCTCAGTTTGCAGAGGATCGCGAAGATGGCCTCTTCGATGTCGGCGCTCTCGAGGAGCCAGTCGCCGTCAAACTCCCGCAGATCAATCACGCGGTACTGATACTCGAGCGCCGGGGGATGGCTTAAGCCGTCATCGATCCCCACCTTGCCGGGGCCGAGCCAGAAGACAATCTGTACCGGCGCGCGGCCGTAGTCTCGCAGGACCAAGGCGAAGTAAAGCAGGTTTCTTTGGGCGAAGTCGTCTGACCGGTAGCCCTGGAGCTCCGTGTGGATCAGCACGCCATGATCGGTTTCGAAGAGCACGTCGGGGTGCAGATTGGCGACCGTGATCAATTCGGTGGGCAACATGCGGCTCACCACCACTGGCTCTCCCAGCACCAACGAAAGTAGCCGCTGGGGCGGCTGATGGAACATCCGCTTCAATGTGGCGTCGTATTTCATCGCGGGATTACCGCCGGGGCCGCGGGCCGAAGCGCTTCACCAGATAGTCGACGATTTCGTCCTTCTCGTTCGGTTTCACGTTGGCGCCCCAACTGGTCATCTTGCCGACTTCGCGATCCCACTGGGCGCGGGTGAGACGCTGCTGGGCGATCGGTTTCTCGTCGTGGCACGCGAGGCACTTCTCGCGGAAAGCGGCGAGTTCCGGGACGGCGGGAGGAGCGGGAGCGGGCGCTTTGGCGATCGGAGTCTCGGTGACATCGACGGCGACGCGGTGGACGACGTTCCAGAGGTAGCCGGAGGGGTTCCATTCAGGCTCGAAGGGCTGGGTATCGCCCGAGACGTCCCGGGCGCGGGCCATCAGGACGTAGTGGCCGGTGGTGCTGGGCGTCCAATCGAAATGCCATTGGCGCCAGCCAAAGGTGTGCTTCTCGGTGCCCAAAGTAGCTGGCTTCCACGTGCGGCCGCGGTCGACCGAAACCTCGACGCGAGCCACCGGTGACATCCCGCTCCAGGCGACGCCGGCGATGCGCGTGGGCGTGCCGGGTTTGATCGCGCTGCCATCGAGTGGCGCGGCGATGATGCTCTTGATGTGCAGGGCCTCGACGGGCTTCATCTGCGCGGGATCAACCGCGACGCCGGGCGTCACCGGCTTGCCGGGATGGCGATAGGCGGTCTTCATAAAGAAGCCATCGAACTCGGCATCCAAAATCGTGATGTTGGTGAGCCACTTCACCCAGCAATCGCCGGCCCAGCCGGGCACGACGACGCGGAGGGGAAAGCCGTGCGAGACCGGCAGGGTTTCGCCATTCATTTCGTAGGCCAGGAGCGTGTTGGCGTCGAGCGCCTTGGCGAGGGGGATGGTGCGTTGGAAGTCCGGCATTTTGCCCACCGGCGTGTCGCCGCCATTGAAGAGGACGTACTTGCCAGAGGGATTTACGCCGGCCTTCTTGAGTACATCGGCCAAGCGGACGCCGCGCCATTTGGCATTGCCCACCGCGCCGTACTCCCATTGCAAGCCGACGATGGCCGGCTCGTACAAGGCGCGGCCGTTGCCGGCGCATTCACAGACGCCCACCAACTCGGCGGCGGGGAGCTTCTTAAGGTCCTCAAGCGAGAGCGTCAGCTTGTTGGCGACCGCGCCGGCCACTTCGAGGGTGAAGGTCTCGGCCTTCAGATTCGGCGTGTAGTGGTGGGTCCGGACGTAGAAGCGGTCGATGGGTGTCAGGTAGTCGGCGAAGCCGGCTAGGTCCATTTCGATGTCGAACGGGCGGGTCGACATGATGCGGCCGTCGCGCTTCGGCGTGTCGGCTGGCCAGAGAAAGGGGGCGCCACTGAGGGCGGACAAAAATAGGCGACGATTGGTCATTTCTTTTCGCTCCAACGGATGCTAAGTCTGGCGATGGCCCCGTCGACGACGTCGACTTCGTGTTGCTGCGTGGCAAAGCCATCTTTCGAAAATTCGAGCTTGTGCTTCCCTGCTGCGAGGGTGAGCGTGGCCGGTGTGCGGGCGCTGGTCTCTTTGCCGTCAACGCGAATGGCGGCGCCGGCGGGTGTCGAATCGACAAAGACCGTGCCGGTATTGGCCTCGAGCCGGGCGAAGACGGAGTTTTGCGCGGGCACTTCGAAGCGTTGGGTGAGCGTCGTGTATCCCTCGCTGGTGAGGGTGACGGTGTGGCGACCGGCGGGCACCTGGATTTCGCAGGGCGTGCGGCAGCCGCGGCCACTTTCGAGCACCGCGGTCGCACCTTCCGGTTGCGAGCGGAGGCTGACGGGATAAAGATTGAGTCCACCGGTCTGCGGCTGTGTCGTTGGCTCGGGCTTGGGCTCCACCGGTTTGGCCTCCGGTGGCTTCGTTTCGACTTTGGGCGGTTCCGGCTTTGGGGGCTCCGGTCTGGGTGGTTCTGGTGACTTCGTTTCGGGCGCCGGATTTTCGATGACCGGCTGCGGCGTGACGGCGGGAGGCGGCGTCGCGAAGTCTGTATTTTGCGCCCAGAAAACGACTCCCGCGGCAATCGAGAGAGCTACGCCGGCGGCGATGCCCTCCATCTTGAGCAGGCGACCGCCCTTTTTGCGCTCGATATCTTCCGGATTCGTGCGCACGCGTGGCTCGGGCAGTTCGGGCAGTTCGGGCGCGGGTGCCTTGGGGGCTGGCGCGACAAAGGTGGGTGCCGAGTCGCTGGCGCCGCGCGGCAACGGCTGCCATTGGGGCTCGCGAGCCAGACCCAGTTCCAGGGCCTCAACGAACTCGACGCACGCGGGAAAGCGATCGTCCCGGTTCTTGGCCATGCCGCGAGCCAAGGCCGCGCCGGCTTGCGGATGCAGACTGGCGTTCAGCCGTTCGGCCGCTGGCGGGTCCTGATTCAGGATCTTGTAGATCAAAGCCGGAATACTATCGGCGTTGAAGGGCTTCTCGCCCGTCAGCAATTCGTAGGTAAGCACGGCGAGCGAAAACTGATCGGCGCGGCCATCGACGGCTTCGCCTTGAATCTGCTCCGGCGACATGTAGTTGGGCGTGCCGAGCAGCGTGCCGGCGACGGTGGCGCTGCTGGACACCGAGGCTTGCGCGTTGATGCGGGCGATGCCAAAGTCGGTGACTTTGGCGACGCGCTCGCCTTGGATCATGATGTTGGCGGGCTTCACATCGCGGTGGACGATGCCCTTTGAATGGGCAAAGTCGAGCGCGGCGGCGATCTGTTTCAGCAGGGCGAGTAGAGTGGAGGGGCTGGGCGCGCGGTGGTCGAGCGTGATGCTTTCGAGCGTCGGCCCGTCGACAAATTCCATAAAGATGTAGGCGGTTTCGCCATGGTCCTGAATGTCGTAGATGGTGACGATGTTGGGGTGCGAGAGGATGCCGGCCGATTGGGCTTCGCGCTTCAGACGGTCGTGCATGCGGTCGCGGTCGAGGGGGTCGGTGAGCGAACTCAGGTGGATAGTTTTGATCGCGATGATGCGGCCAATAACGGGGTCGAGCGCGCGGTAGACGACGCCCATCGCCCCCCGGCCCAATTCACCCTGAATTTGATATCGCCCAATCTGTTCCACAGCGTCTCAAACCTAGGGTAACTGTTTCCAGCGGGGGTAGGCTCTGATATTCTTGTTGCCGGTATGAAACTGCTCTGGATTGCCCTTTCCTTCTTCGGCCTGCTGGCCGCGCAAAGCGACTTATTCCGTCTGTCGCCGGGTTCGGCCGGCTTTGGCGACGCCGTCGCGGCCGCGGTGCCCAAGGGCTCGCTCGAGAAGGGCGAAGCTTGGGTGGGGCAGGGGCCGGACTTCATTTTCGCCGTCAAGTCCGACGCCGCGCCCTCCATTTCGATCGACGAAGGCGCGCCGGTGAAGATGCAAAAGGCCGGCGCCTTGTGGATCCACAAAGCGAAGCTCAAAACCGGTACGATTCATCGTTTTGTTTATGAAGTGAATGGCAAGCCCTTCGGCGGAAAGAACGACGTGCCCGCTTTCACGCCGGACCATTACGAACAAGCCGGCGTGCCCAAGGGTAAACTCTCCGAAAAAATCGTGCATTCGAGTAAGATCTACGACGGCATGTTGAGTGACTATTGGACTTACGTGCCCGCCCAATACGAACCTACGAAGCCGGCGGCGGTGATGGTCTGGCAGGATGGCGGCGGTTACACGGCGCGCGAAGGCGGGTCGCGCTTGCAGATCGTAATCGATAACCTAACCCACCAGAAGAAGATGCCGGTCGCCGTTCATATCTTCGTGCAGCCTGGGTTGGTCGGCGAAAAGAGAATGCGCTCGATTGAGTACGACTCTGTAAATGACACTTACGCGCAATTCCTGATGCGGGAGATTCTGCCGGCGGTGGCGAAGAACTATAATTTACGTTCTGACGCCTATAGCCGGGCCATTGCCGGTAACTCTTCGGGCGGCATCTGTGCCTTTAATGTGGCCTGGTGGATGCCCAATGAATTTGGCCGCGTGCTTTCGCGCATTGGTAGTTTTACCAGTATTCAATGGAAGCCCGGCGAACTCGACGGCGGCAATGTCTATCCCTTTAAGGTCCGCAAGGAAGCGAAGCGGAATATTCGCGTGTGGCTGCAGGACGGCAGCGAAGATCTCGAAAATACACACGGTAGTTGGCCCTATCAGAACTTACAGATGGCGAATTCGCTCAAAATGCGGGAGTACGACTTTAAGCTGAGTTTTGGGATTGGGACGCACAATGGGGGCCATGGCAATGCGGAGGCTCCGGAAGCACTTACTTGGCTCTGGCGGGATTATGATCCGGCCAAGACGGAACAGACTTACACGATGGATCCGGCGGAGAAGGCGAAACCCTTCTACCGGGTGAAGTCGCTCAACCGGGAATAGATGGAGTTCTTCTTCTTCGTGGCGTTGGTGGGGCTGGCCATCGTAGCGCACCGGCAGCGCGCCCACACGCACGAACTGACGGAGCGTCTGCGCGACCTTACGGTGCGCGTCTATGCGGCGGAGCAGGCATTGGCTGCGGGGCATCGAGTGGTGGCGCCGGAGCCGGTCCCTGAGCCGACTATTTTGGACGAGCCGCCGCCATTGCCGCAGTGGGTGCCGCCCCAGGAAGGGTTCGCGCCCATGGCCGCTCTGGTCGAAGCGCCTGGGCCACTCCCTCTGCCCCCAGCGGAGCCTGAGACGCCGCGTCCAAATTGGCGCGATCGCTTTCAGGGCGAGGAGTGGGAAGCTCTGCTGGGCGGCAGCATCCTGAACAAACTGGGCGCGCTGATCCTGGTGATTGGCCTGGCGCTCTTCCTTCGCTTTTCGCTCGATGCCTTTGGGCCGGCGGGCAAGATCGCCGTCGGCGTGGTGACCGGGGGGGCGATGATTTTGGCGGGCATGTGGCTCGAGCGGCAGCCGCGCTACCAGCTCTTTTCGATTGGCCTGTTGAGTGGCGGCTGGGCGATGCTCTATTTCACAGCTTTCGCCGCGCATGGCATCCCCGAGTCGCGAGTGATTGAGAGCGCTTGGCTGGGGCTCCTGGTGCTGCTGGCGGTGGGCGCGGCAATGGTGTGGCGGTCCTTACGCTACGAGAGCGAATGGGTGACCGGGCTGGCCTTTTTTGCCGCCTTCGCGGCCCTGCAAGTGGACCCATCCAGTGCTTTCGCCATGGTGGCATCCGCCGGCCTGGCCGCTGGACTGCTGACGATCAGCGCCCGCCTCGGCTGGCGGATGATGCCCTTGTTCGGCATCCTGCTGGCCTACACCACCCTTGCTTTTCTGCCACCCAGCGTGGGTTTTTTGCCGGGCATCGGACATCCGATTCTGTGGGTGTATTGGCTGCTGTTTGAGTTGTTCGACCATTGGCGTTCGCGCCGGGCTCCGTTAGTAACTCCGCTTGACGCGGTGCAATATGTGCTCAATACCTTGGCCTTCATTGCCGCGTCGTTGTTGACGGCGCGGAACGCCGTACCCGAGCATTACTCTTCCTTCCTGGGTTTATCGGCGATCGCCTTCGCGGTAAGTGCTTTTTTCCGCCGCCATCGGGCGGTTGACCAGTTGGAAGAGCGTTGGTGGAACGCGGCGGGCTTATCTTTGGCCGTAGCCAGCGCCGTCGCGGCGGCGGCCATTTTGCTGCGCTTCGATCGCCTTTCGGCCACGTTCGCGCTCTTCATTGAGGGGCAAGCTTTGTTTGTGTTGGCTTGGCGGTCACCGGCACCGTTCTCGCGCTGGGTGGCGCTGGCGGTGAGCGGTTTAGCTTTCGGCAAGTTACTCGTCGTGGATGATGCCGCCAACGGCTTGGTGACTTGGCTGGGATACCGGATCAAGGCTGTCTCGCCGATGGGCCTGCTGATGGCGATCGGCTTCTATGCCAATCGGGCCCTGATGCCGATGGCGGTCTATAGTTGGGGCGCGACGATTCTGGTGGGGCTGGTGCTGTTGGGCGAGGTGCCGCAGGCCTTTGTCTTCGCCGCGTGGAGTGTGCAGGCGGCGGTGCTGGCTTGGGTGGCACAACGTGTTTCTGCCCGCGACTTACAATATCAGGCCTACGCGTTGACCTTGCCGGTGCTGGCGGGCTTGACTTACACGATGTTTGACCAGCCCGGCACTTCGTGGATGGCCTGGGCGATCTTTGCCGCGGCTTACGGATTTCTGGGCTGGCTCTGGCGTCGCTTGCCAGAAGGGCGCGAGCGTCAGTTCGCGCTATCGGGGGCTTGGTACTTCGTGGCGTTGGGCGGCGCCACGCTCCTGTGGACGCTGTTCCCCGGTACGCTGGCCGCTCCGGCTTGGGGATTGCTGGCTTTGATGATGGTGGAGGCCGGCGTGATCGTCGAATTTCCGGAGTTACGCCGCGCCGGCCATGCGGTCGCGATCGCCGCGTTTGGGCGATTGTTTATGAGTAACTTCCCGGCGTTGGGGTATACGGGAATCTTCTCGCATCGGCTGCTGACGGTAGCGCCTTTTCTCCCGCTCTATTACTATTTGTGGTCCCGTTCACGGGCGCGCTTTTATTTATGGCTGCCGCCTTTGCTCGCCCTGTTCCTGATGCGGATGGAAGTAGGCCGGGCGCACTCCGGCTTGGGTAGCATGGTAGCGGGACTGGCTTTATTCTGGTTCGGCCTGCGGCTGACCATTCCGGACTTACGCTGGCAGGCCTACTTACTCGCCATCGCCGCTTTCCTGCGCGCTTGGAGTTTGAGCTTCTCGCTGACTGAGTCGCCGTATCGTCTGGTCGCGGGCCTGCTGGTGGTGGCGGGATTCTTTGCCGGGCATCGGTTGGCGCCGCGGGATGCGCTGGGTCGTTTTGAGCAATGGGCCCGTCCGGCTTACGCCGTCCTGGGTGCGGCCCTGCTGGCGGCAGTGCTCTATAACCAGGTGAGCGGGCCGATGTTGACGGTCGTATGGAGCATGGAGGGCGTGGCTTTGTTAGTTGCCGGCTTTGTCACCGCGGAACGGGTGATGCGTTTCTCCGGGCTGGGCTTTTTCTTGTTCTGTATCTTGAAACTATTCTTCTACGATCTGGCCTCGTTACAAGGCTTGCCGCGCATCGCTTCCTTTATTGTGTTGGGCGTGCTGCTGATGGCGGCCAGTTGGCTCTACACGCGTTATCGCGAACAATTGAAGAGGATTCTGTAAGATGCCGCGTCTTTTCTTTTTTATCGTAGCGGCGTTACTGGCCGGTGGCTTGGTGGCGACTTCGCTCGCACCGGTGGACCGGGCGGCCAGCTTTAGCGCCGTGCTCGAGATGTGGGGCGACGTGATGCGCGATGTGGATGCCGTGCCCTTGCAACTGGTGCGCGTGCAGGAAGAAACCGAGATGGAATTTGGCGCGGCTTTGGCGGCGCGCATCCTGCCGGAGAATACACCCCTCAGCGTCGAAACCCGGTATGTGATGCAGGTGGGCAACCAAGTGGCCCGGGGAGTGAAGCGCACGAGGATCGTTTATCATTTCCGCGTGATCGATTCGCCGGAGGTAAATGCCTTTGCCTTGCCCGGCGGCCAGATCTTTCTCTACCGTGGGTTACTCAATACTTTGCGCGATGAAAGCCAATTGGCGGCGATTCTGGGCCATGAGATTGCGCACGTCGATCAGCGGCATTGCGTGGAACGTTTCCAGTTCGAGTTGAAGATGAAGGAACTGCACTTGCCGGAGGGCGTGGGATCAATGGCCGACTTGGCGCGGCGGATGGGGTCGATTGCTTACGCACCCTATCAAGAGTACGAAGCGGACGCCGAGGGGCAGTTGCTGGCGGCGCAAGCGAACTACGATCCGGCCGGCGGCAGCAACGCCATGGCCGCGATCATCGAGCGACTGGAGCCCGCCACGGCCGCCCGTGCGCCTGGCTCGCCATTGGGCGAAGCAGCCCGGGCCACCGCCCAAGGCCTCAGCGACTTTTTCCGCTCCCACCCGCGCACGGACGAGCGCATGCGCCGCCTGCGGCAGGTCGAAAAGGCCTATATTGCTAAGCATCCGCGGCAAACCTACTGCCGTGGCGCCAAGAATCTGGCGGACCGGGCTCCGTGCCATTTCCAGCGGCTGGATGGAGAGATGGTGACATACTAACTTTATGGAAGAGCGCGCCTTTTTTAACGAGACCCAGGTCACCAAGCCCGCCACTTTGAATTGCCCCGCTTGCCGCACGGCGGACACTTACGAGATCAAGTGGATCCTGCGCAAGAAGAAGGACCGTATGCCGAACGGCGGCGATGAGCGCGACCGCGCCCGCTTCGCCAAGATCCAGAGCTACATGGTACTGCTGGATACGCATGCCATGTGCAAGAACATCCGCTGCCGCAAACGTTTTGAGATCTCGGGCATCAAAACCACGGCCTTTGTTTAACGAAGTTTGATTGGCACATAGTAATCGCCGGGGCTGTTCTTGAATTTTTCGAGCCAGAGTTTGTTGGCTTCTTTGGTGAAGCTCCAATCCTGACGGTGATAGTTCCAGCTATCGGGGTTCAACTGTTGGGCCCGCTGCCACCATTTGCGGGCTAATTCCAGCTCGCCTTGTTGGTGGAAGTAGACGGCTAACTGAAAGGACGCGGCGGCTTCGCCCTCGGTGGCGCTGGGCTCCTTCACGCGACGATGATACTCTTCATCGCTCATGGCAAACTCGCTTTGTGGGCCCTTGGCCACCCAGTCTCGCAAGGCGGCGACATACTCGTCACCCTGGGTGCGAATCACTTTGCCCGCGATTTTCAGCTCCTGATTCTTTGGCGCGGCCGTCTCGGCGGGGCGCACCACGCGGCCCTGCTCGTCGATCCAGATGCCGGAGGGGACGTTGATGAGCTGATAGGCGGCGCTGACGTTGTGGGTTGTATCCAGCAGAGTGGTGTAAGTGGCCTTCGCGTCGTCGTAAAACTTACCGGCCGCGGCCTCACCGCCGGTATCTTGCGCGGCGGCGACTAACTCGAAATTCTGGGCTTTGAGCTCGGTGTAAATCTTCTGCCAGACTGGCAGATCAAAGCGGCATCCTCACCAGGAGGCCCAAGTGAGTAAGAGGATTTTACGGCCGCGGAAATCCTTCAGTTGGACCGTTTTTCCTTGGCGATCCTTCGCGGCAAAGTCCGGGGCGATGCGGGATTGGAGGAAGCCACTGCGGAGGGCGGGCATTTCGCCAAGGCTCCAGGTGGCGCCTTCATTTACTAAAGGTTGACCCACCTTGCGGGCGAAGCCACTCAGGTTGACCCAATTACTTTTCTTGAGCGTTTTCGCCAGCGGAATGCAAATATCGTCGCGGCAAGCGCCTTGCGGCTTTACCGTGAAGCCGTTCACCGCGGGCAGGTCAGCCACGGGGATCCAGAGGTCGCCCGATTCGAGGCGGCTGCTGGAGAGGGCCGTCAGCCGGTCACGGTAAAGGACGGAGGAGCGCGCCGGTGGCGCGCCCCAAAGCATAGTTGTTGCGGCCAGCATGGTTCTGCGGGTGGTCATGCTTTATGGTAACGCTATCGCCCCTAACGGAATATTAGCGGGCGAAGGAGAAGCCTAAGCCGGTGGTGTATAAAAAGTCATTCGGCTGGCGGCCGGGCACCGGGTTACTCAGTCGGCGGTTGCTGAAGGCGACGTTCCAATTGAGCCACTTCGTCAGCGCCGTGGAGGCACCCAGGTCGAAGTTCAACCGGTATTCGCCGGAATTCGAGAGGTTATTGAACATGCGGAAGCTTTGGGTAAGGCTAGTGCGCGCCGCGAGTTTGTAACTGAAATCGTTGCCCCAGTAAGCTTCGGCGGAGTTACGCGTAAAGGCTTTCTTGGGAGCGGGATCGAAGGATTCGCGGTTATACGCGGCGCCGCCGACTACGTCGAGCCGGCCGCGCTCGGTGGCCCAGACATGATAACCCAAGCCGCCACCCAGCACGACGCGTAAGTCAAGCGACTGGAACTGATCGAATTCGTAGTCGTTGAAGCCATTGAAGAAGACCTTCTTCGTAATGTTGCGGCCATAGCCCCAACCGCCGCGGACGGCGTTCGCGGTCGAGGCGTTCACGCCGTTGATGGTGGCCGAGGAGCGGATGGAGTTAAAGTAAGCCGTGGTGCGGCTGGTGTTCGAGATACGGGCAAAGTTCAGCGGTGTGGTGATCACCAGGGTCTGCGCGTTGCCTTTGGTGCCGGCCAGCGACAAGCTACCGTTGACGGTCCACAGGTCAAGCCAGCCGGGGCGCAGGAAGCGCTGGTAGGCCCTCTCTTCCGCATCGTTGCGCAGGGTGACGATTTGGCCGGCGTCAACGATGCGGGGCGCGCCAGGCGTGGCGACTTGAATACGTCCGTCCTGGGTTTGCAGGGTACCTTTGACGGCTTCATCGCCGGACAGGACGATGTTGAGCGGCTTGTCCGTTGTCACCGTGGCGATGTCGTCCCATTTGAGGGTGACGGTGCCAAAGTTCTTACTTTGGATGGTGACGGTTTGGCCGTCTTTCTTCACGATCCCGCCGGTAATGCGGTCGCCGTCCTTAAGGACGATTTGATCGGCTCTTAAAGTAAGCACAGCGATGGTGGCGAAGGTGCACCATTTGAGGACGCGCAAGGAATTTCTCATCTTCTTCTTTCAGGGGCTGCCGAGACTGGAATTGGCCGCTACTGGGTAGACCGTACTTGTGGCGGAAAAGTCACATTCGAAAAAGAGCTGATAAATAATCTCCATCCCGCCGGGTGACTTTTCATCCGGGCCACTTGTCCTTGGTTTGTGCGATGCTCTGACGAGTGGTTATAAATCCGAAACGGGAGAATCCAGACGAAGACGAAGATCTCTTGCGCGCGGTGCGGGAAGCAGGAGATGGCGACTTGCGTGCTTTCGAGCAACTGATGGAACGGCACCAGCGTCGCATTCTGGCCGATTGCCGTTACCTGACGCGTGACGAATCGAACTCCGAGGACTTGGCGCAGGAGGTATTCGTGAAAGCCTTCTTCGCCTTGCCCAATTTCGAAGGTCGCTCCTCGTTTCGCCATTGGTTACAGCGGATCAAGGTCAACCAGTGCCTGAATCACATCAAGAAACGCTCTGGCAAAGAGGCCTTGTCGATTGAAGAAGACAACCTGGAGGGGAACCGGCAGATGCAAGTACCTGCCGAAGCGCTGCGGGACCTGGAGGATGAGGCCCGCCGGCAATACATTGATGAGATTCTCAACTCCATGCCTTCTACCTTGCGGATTCCGCTCGTCATGTGCGACATGGACGAGCTTTCCTACGAGGAGATTGCCGCCTCGTTGGGGATCGGCTTGTCGGCGGTGAAAATGCGGATCAAGCGCGCGCGGGAACAGTTCCGCTCGTTGTACCAGGAACAGGAGGCGCGGAGTGAGTCCAGATCCAACTGACTCTGGGCCAATAGACCCTGGGCCGCCGATTGAAATCCTGAAGGATTTACAAAGCGACACGTCCGCGCGCTTTGTGGAGAAAGTCCGCGGTCGCATTTATCGCCGCACGACGGCGTCGCAACTAACTGCCTATTCATGGCACATGCCGAAATCGACATTGCTTGAGATGATTCGTTTATTCGCCCACTTACTACAGTCGTTCGGCACGAAAAAGGAGCCCTAACATGCAAGAGAAACTCACCCAGGCCTTCGGCGGCCTGCTGGACTCCACCATTGCGGCGGTGCCGAAAGTAATTGTCGGCCTGCTGCTGGCGATCGCTGCCTTTATTGTCGCCAAGCTAGTCGAGCGCTTACTACGCAAGTCGCTTACGCAGATGCGCTTTGACGACTTGATGGCGAAAGCCGGCCTGGACTTGGCCTTGCACCGGCTCGGCGTGCGCCAGCCGCTTTCGACCGTGCTGCCGCGCTTGGCTTACTTCCTGATCCTGCTGGTGCTGGCCCGGACGGCCGGCGACGCGCTGGGCCTGGAGGCGGTTTCGGGCGCCATTGGCGCCTTCTTCGGCTATCTGCCGAATGTATTCGCCGCCGTGCTGCTGCTGCTGCTCGGCAGCACGATGGGCCAGGTGGTGGGCCAAGCGGTGACGTTGTCGGCCGAAAGCGCGGGGATCGATTTCGCCCCTTCGCTGGGCAAGCTGATTTCCGGCGCCATTTTATTTGTCTGTGCCATGATGGCGATCGCGCAACTGAAGATCGACACGGACATCGTCCGCGTGGTGACGACGCTGGTGTTGGGTGGCGGGGCGCTCGCGTTTGGACTTTCCTTTGGGCTTGGCACCCGCGACATCGTCCGCAACGTCACCGCCGGTTTCTACGCCCGCAAAGTATTGACGATGGGCAAGCCGCTTGAGATCGCCGGACAGCAAGGTGTGCTGCGCGCGATTACGGCCACGCACCTGATCCTGCAGCATGAGGGCGGCGAAACCAGCGTTGCCAATGCTACACTGCTCGACCACGTGGCGAAACAGTAATTATTTTGGGGAAGCTCTAGGATTCTTGAGCACGAAATGTTCATATCCGTTGGCCTCCCGTTTCATGAGAGGAACTTGGACGTTAAAGGCGTGACGCTGCAGTTTGATCGGTAATCCCAGTCGGTCTGTCGTGGCTTTACCGAAACTTTCCGGCGATGCGCTAGAATTTCGAGCTGGAAGTAAATAATAAGGTTGGTAGTGGACAGTTTGCCGTCGGGTTTAATTTTGCGGGCACTGATGTTGGAAATATTCAATCGGGGCCCGCTCGGCAGTTCGAAGCTGATGATATGATGAGATTTCGATCCCTTTCCTCTGCGAGCGTTTGTCATAAGCGACCGCCTGAATGGGGCGGGCGCGAAAAGGCACGGGCTTTTTCGGGACGAGTTGGTTCCCCCTCTACGACCGGAACCCGCAGCGATTTATCGCCAATATCTTTCTGGCGCAGCCGGGAGACTATCAAAAAGCCACCCAGCGCATTCATCATGCCCCCGGGACGGCGAGTTTTGTCGAGTTGCCTACTGGCCCTTCCGGATCTGTTCCACGATGATTTTTGTAAATTCCGCTACAAACGGCCGGCCCTGCCCGAGTAAGTTCGCTTTTGTCTGAAAGTCAAGAGGGATATTGGGAGTTACACCGACGTTTTCGAGATAGCGCGTGGCGGGAAGGCCGGGTGCGGACACCGGATTGCGCCGTAACACCAGCGAAAACGAATTACAAAATTGCATTTCGGAAAACGGCATAATTTCATTGGTGCAGCCAATAGTGGCGCCCATTCCCGCCGTTGGATAGCCCACCAGCGCGCCGCGTTGATTGTCCTGGACCATCGAGGCGAAGACTTCGCCATGCGATAAAGAAAGGTCGTCCACCAATAGGATCAAAGGTTTGTCGTATCCCGCGACGACGCCGTTCACGCGCAGTGGCGGATTGTCTTCGAGCATTGGCCCACGGACCAACGAGCTTTCACTGGCCGGAATGATGGTGGCGATGGAGCCCGTTAGCGTCCGCGGCGAATTCGCTAACGACGCCTGGATCTGATCGAGGGCGTTCGTCCAACGCTCCAGCACTGTGCCTGCGGCCCCCAAACTCCTCAAGGTATCGATCAGGGCCGAATAGGAAACCACATCGCGAATGCCAGGCAAATATTGGCGGCCAGGCAGATAGTAAGTAGAGGTGGTGAGCATCGACATTAACTCCGCGCCGAGGTTCGGCGACCCGCCGCTATTGTGCGAAACATCCAGCACTAAACCATCGGTGTTGGTCTTGAAGAAAGCGATTTCCCCGCGCAGTTCGGTAATGGCGGCGTTCGTGTCGTTGGGCGCGAAGTTAGGTACGCGCAGATAGCCAATGCGCTGACCATCCGCTTGGTAGGTGCCGGAGTAAGTGAAGTCCGCGGTGGCGCGCCCGCGCCGAAGCACAAAGTCAGCCGGGAGAGTGTAGTATGGCGTTCGCGCGCCAAAGCCGAAAAGCTCCTGACGGGTGAGTGAATCCGGGGCCGCCGCCCACGCACCCTTGGCCAGAAAGTCGTCTTCCGGGCGGGCGTTGGCTTGCCGCGCCGCTCGCAGCACTGGCGAGGCGGATCGGACCAACTCCCGGACCGGAAAGCCGGATTTGGCCCATTTCATGCGCACGGTTTCGCGAGTACCGTCTCCCGTCAAAATTACCACGTCGCTTTCGTCCGGGGTGTCGACCGCGAACGGCAGGATGCTTTGGATCCGGCGAGTCGAGTAAATGGCCCCATAGCGCTGCCGGGCGCGGCCGGTGCCTGTGACATAGAGGTTCGCCACCTTGGCAATGAGTTCGGCCACCGGCACGCCGTCGATGGAAATCACTTCGTTGCCGATGGCGAGAGCCGGAAAGGCGACGGCCGGGTAAGCGGCGCGATTCACCGCATCGATAAGCGGTTTATCATCGTAAAGGTCCACCGCGATACCCAAATCGGCGACGAAGTTACTGGGAAAGCTGATGCTCGTGTGTCCGTCGCGAAAACTCGCCACGTACTCCTGCACCACCTCGAAGTAAGCCAAATCGTTGGGGGCTTGGCGCGCCCGCCGCAGGTAATCGCCGGCGCGCAGATCCAGGGGATTCACGCCGAAAGCCGTCGTTTTCCAACTGGCGGGCGCGTAGTATTTGGCGACGTAATTGGCGAGCGCCGTCAAGTCGGCCTCCCGCTGGTCGGGTGTCAGTTGGGCGGCCACGGGAAAACCCATCGCCCCGGTCAATAAAAACAATCGGAACCAAGTCACAAAAAAGAGCCTCCGCTGGTGATTACCTCCAGTGTAAACGATCGAGTAATGGACTTGCCGGACCTACTTTGCCGTCAACGGACCCATCGGTTCACCCACCTCGAATTCCCGTACTGGGTCATAGCCCGGGTTGGGTTGCGGAATCTGGGCGCCGGTTTGCCGCAGCCATGCCTCCAGGCGTTGTCGCAGTGCGGCGGCTTTGGCCGGCTGGATTGCCACTAGATCGCGCGTTTCGCCGATGTCGGCCTTCAGGTTGTACAATTCCGCGCGCTGGTCCTCGAAAAACAGGATCAGCTTATCGTCACCATGGCGGAGCGCCGCCGCGGGCCGGCCGCCTTGCGGGCTGTAGTGCGGATAATGCCAGAAGAGATCGCGCGCCGTGTCGCGTCGCCCTTTTAGCAACGCGGTGAAGCTGCGCCCATCCATCGCCGGCAGTTTTGCGCTCGGCACGCCCGCCACTTCGGCCAAGGTCGGCGCATAGTCGTAGCTGACAATCGGTTGGTCGCAGGTGCTGCCGGGTTTCGTCACCCCGGGCCATCGCACGATGGTGGGCACACGGATGCCGCCTTCATACAGATGCCCTTTGCCCAAGCGGAGCGGCAGGTTTGAGGTTACCGGCCGGTCCTTCCATTCGCGCGAAGTAACCCCGCCATTGTCGGAACTAAAGAGGATCAGCGTGTTATCGTCGAGGCCCTCTTCCTTCAGCGTGTCCAGCACCCGCCCGACGCTCTCGTCGACACTCTCAATCATCGCCGCATACTCGCCATAATTCTGCGGATTTTCCGGCCGCGCTTTGGCGTTGTACTTCCGCACTTTCTCCGGCTTGCCTTCAATCGGCGTGTGGACCGCGAAATGGGGCAGATAGAGAAAGAACGGCCGCGCGCGATGCTCGCGGATAAAGTCGGTGGCGAGGGTAGTCAGCCGATCGGTAAGGTATTCGCCGGGCCGGCCTTCCAGGTTCACTTTCTTGCGCCATGCCGGATAAAAGAAGTTATTGGTGGAGCCGGCTTCGTCCCCGGCCAGCGATACGTCGAAGCCTTGGTCGGAAGGCAGAAAGCCGGTAGTGCCTAAGTGCCATTTGCCAATGCAGGCGGTACGATAACCCTGGCCGCGGAGTAACTCGGCGAGCGTCACTTCTTCAAGCGGCAAGGCCAAGCGCGTGCTGGGCTGGATGACCTTGGTGAAGTGGAATCGATTTGAGGCGCCCTGCAGATGCGACGTCAGGTGCAGGCGAGCCGGGTACTTCCCGGTCATGATGGCGGCCCGCGTCGGCGAGCAGACGGCACTGGCGGAGTAGCCGTCGCTGAACACCATGCCTTCGCGGGCCAGGCGATCGATATTCGGCGTCTCGTAGTAAGTGCTGCCGTTGTAGCCGGTGTCGTGCCAGCCGTAGTCGTCAATTAGAATCAGCACGATGTTGGGGCGGCGTAGTGCTTGCGCTGGGGCGGCTGCTGCCAGGCTGGCGGCCAGAAAAGTTCGGCGGTTCATCAGCCAACGATTATCTACCGATTTTGCCGCAGCCGTATCCCTTCGACGGCGAAGGCTCGCCATTGGACACTTCCGAAAGTCCATTGCTATAGTGGGGATTCCGCTCATGTCCCAAGACTCAGCACCTCTGAAACAGACTGCCCTCAATGCGATCCATCGCGCCCAAGGCGCCAAGATGGTCGACTTCGGTGGTTGGGACATGCCCGTGCAATACTCCGGCTTGGTTGAGGAGCACCACGCTGTCCGGCGCGCCGTGGGCCTGTTCGACGTCAGCCACATGGGCGAGATCGACATCCGCGGTCCCCAGGCGCTCCATCTGGTCGAGCACATCTCCTCCAACTGGGCCCAGAAGCTCAACATCGGTCAGATTCACTACTCGGGCCTGCTGTATGAGACGGGCGGCTTCGTCGACGACATTCTCGTCCACAAGGTAGCTGACGACCACTTTTTCATCTGTATCAACGCGGGCAACCAGGAGAAAGACTTCGCCCACATCCAGGCCCACAACACCTTCGACGCCACCGTGGAGCTCTCTTCCGAGCGCTACACTCAGATTGCCATCCAAGGTCCGCGGGCGCTCGAAACCCTGCAAAAGCTAACGAAAACCCGGCTGGCCGAGATTAAGTATTACTGGTTCGTCGATGGCGAAGTCACCGGCACTCCGGCCCGCATCGCACGCACTGGCTACACGGGCGAGGACGGCTTTGAGATTTACTTTGCTCCCTCCGAGTCGGCGCGCATTTGGCGCGCCCTAATGGTGGCTGGCGAAGAGTTCGGCGTCAAGCCCGCTGGTTTGGGCGCGCGCAATACGCTGCGCCTTGAAGCCAAGATGGCCCTCTATGGCCATGAGATCGACGCGAGTATCTCGCCGCTGGAAGCCGATCTCGCCTGGATGGTGAAATTCGACAAGCCCGATTTCGTCGGCCGCGCCGCTCTCGCCAGCCAGCAAGATCAACTGACGCGCCGCCTGGTGGGATTTGAAATGACCGGGCGGGGCATCGGTCGCGATGGCTATGAGGTGCAGATCGGCGGCGCGAAAGCCGGCTGGGTGACTTCCGGCAGCCCTTCACCCACCCTATCCGCTGCCGGCACGCCCAAGAATATCGGACTATGTTATTTACCCGTGCAGAATGCCGCCGTGGGCACTGAGTTTGAAATTCTGGTGCGGAACCAACCGGTAAGTGCCGTCGTGGTTCCTACGCCGTTCTATAAGCGAAGCAAAGGCTGAGAGTTTCATGTATCCGCAAAATTATTCCTATACTAAAGAACACGAATGGGTGAGCGTTGCCGGTGACATTGGCACCATTGGCATTACTCATCACGCGCAAAAAGAACTCGGCGACATTGTCTATGTCGACTTACCCAAACCCGGTGCCGCGATTACCGCGCACGCCACCTTTGGCTCCGTTGAGAGCGTGAAGGCGGTCTCCGACATCTACTCTCCCGTCTCTGGCGAAGTGCTGGAAGTAAATAGTTTGCTGGCCACGAAACCGGAAAAATTGAATGAGGACCCGCACGGCGAGGCGTGGCTCGTGAGGGTGAAGTTAGCTTCTCCAAACGAGCTGAAAGGCCTGATGACCGCCGCTGATTACCAGCAGTATATTGGCGAGTAAGTACTAATGTTTTAGAAACTCTCGTGCCCCGCACTAAGCTAGCCCAACTTCTGGTGTTGCTCGCGGTTGCCATCGCGACCCGCTTGATCTTCCTCGCGCATCCCATCCAGGGCGATGATTACTACTATTTGGCCAGTGCCATGTACGGCCAGACTGACCCTCTGCATCCGGGCCACGCGCACTATGTCTTCCAAGGCAAAGATGTCGACATGCGCGGCCATCCGCACCCGCCGCTCAACGCCTGGATTCTTACCGGCATTCTGGCTTTGCATGGTCAACTGCGCGAAGTGACGCTGCACGCCTACTATCTCCTGTTCTCACTCCTGGTGGCGATCGGCATGTGGGCGCTGGCCCTGCGTTACTCGCCTCATCCGGCCTGGGCCACCTTGCTCGCATTGGTGTCGCCAGCCTTCATCGTCAGCGGCAACTCCCTCGAAAGTGACTTGCCGTTTTTCGCTTTTCTGATCAGCGGCATCTCGGCTTTCATCTACCGCCGGATCGAACTCGCCGTGCCCCTGCTGGCCTGCGCGGGTTTGGCGGCATACCAGTCCGTGGCCATCGTTCCCATCCTCTGGCTCTACCTCTGGATGAAGCACCGCGATTGGCGCGCCGGTTGGGTGATTGCCGCCACCCCCGCCCTGGCCTTGATCGCCTGGCAGATCTACGAACGCATCACGGGCGGTGCCTTCCCCGTGGCCGTCGCCGCCGGATACTTCAGTGAGTATGGCTTGCAGCGGTTGACGGCCAAGTTTCGCAACGCCGTCGCGCTCTCCGGCCATTTGTTCTTCATCGTCGGCCCCTTGCTCACCGGCGCAGTGGCGGGCGTGTTGGCCAGGCAGCGCCGCCGCTACGACAAAACCAACGTCTTCCTCTTCGGCTGGCTCGCCATCTTTTTCGCCTTCGCACTAGTGCTCTTTTTTGCGGGTTCGGCCCGTTACCTGCTGCCGATGCTGCCGCCGGCCGCCATCCTCACCACCCGTATTCTCCAAAAGCAGAAGTGGCTGCTGGCCGCTGGCATCGCCTGCCAGGCCGTCGTGGGTTTCGCGCTCGCTTTTGCGAACTACGAACACTGGAAGGGCTACCAGGACTTCGTCAGCCACCACCAGCGCGAGTTCGCCAACCGCCGCGTCTGGGTGAATGGGGAGTGGGGTCTACGTTACTATGCCGAAGCTCTGGGTGGACTTCCCATGCGGCTCGGACAGGCCGTCCAACCGGGCGACCTCATCCTATCGAGCCAACTCGCCTTTCCCATCCCCTACACCACCGGCGGCGGCACCTTGGCCCCTTTCGCGCAAGAAACCATTGACCCTTCCGTTCCCGTTCGTCTGGTCGGCCTGACCGCTAACTCGGCCTGGTCCACCGCCTCAATGGGGCTGTTGCCCTTCGATATCTCGACTGACCCCGTCGACGTCGTCCGTGCCGACCTCGTCATCGAAAAGCAGCCCACGCTCTCCTTCCTCCCCATGGGCGACCCGCAAGCCGAAAGCCACATCGTCAGCGGCATCTACCAACTCGAAAGCGGGCGCTTCCGCTGGATGGGCGAGCAAGGCTCCGTGTTTTTGAAAGCCGACGGCGAACTCGCCCCGCTGGAGGTGAAGCTCTTCATCCCCGACACGGCACCCGCGCGCGAGGTGACCGTCGAACTCGACGGCAAGGTCGTGGCGCGCGAGAAGTACAACTCCACGGGCCTCCATGACCTGAAGACCTTGCCCATCCAATGGCCCCGCGGCCGCGCCTTGCTGACGATCAAAGTCGACAGGACCTTCGTCTCTTCCGGCGACACCCGCCGCCTGGGCATCATCATCCAGGAACTCGGCTTCCGGACGCGCGGCGGTCGATAGCTACACCTGCGGGCGGCTCGGTCTTCGTCATTGCCCGCTAAGTAGATTAGTCTAGACTAGACTAAGTGCGATATCATCGAGCCATGGCCGTCAATATTCATGAAGCCAAGACTCACTTTTCCAAGATCCTCGAACGGGTTTCCGCTGGCGAGGACGTGGTGATCTCCCGTGCGGGTCATCCGGTGGCCGTGGTCGTCGGCATCGATCGTTATCGCCCCCGTCGCGAACTCGGTTTCGCCCCGGGAGCCTTTTCCATGCCGAGCCTGGAGGAGTTTAACGCACCGCTGGACCCCGAAATCCTGGCTGCCTTTTCCGGTGAAAGCTGAGTGAAGCTACTTCTCGATACGCACGTGTTCCTGTGGGCCGCCTGTCAACCGGATCGGTTACCTCCCACGGTTCGCGAGGCCCTCGCCGCCGACGAGAACCCGATCCTGGTGAGCGCTGCGTCGATTTGGGAGATCACGATCAAGGCGGCTGCCGGTCGCCAAATTCAATGGCTCGACCGTTCGCCGCCAGAAGTTCTTGACTCTTACATTGAACGATTGGGAGCCACCCGCCTGGACATCACCAGCGCCCATGCCTCGGCGAGTTGGCGCTTTCGCGAGTGGGCCAACAAAGATCCTTTCGACCGGATGCTGGCCACCCAAACCATGGCCGAGTCCGCGACTTTGGTTACGGCCGATGGGTTGCTTCGGGCTTACCCCGGCCTGCCGACCTTTTGGGCATAACGGACGCTAAGGAGCCTGCCGGATCGCGGCCGCGTAACTGAGCGTCTGCTGTAAGTCCTCTTCTTCGAGACACGGATACTCTTCAAAGAGCTCTTCGCGGCGCGGGTAGGTGGCCAAAATTTCCAGCACCCGCCGAACCGTGATTCGCATGCCACGAATACAGGGTTTGCCACCGCACTTGTCTGGCTCGATGGTGATGCGGTCGAAATTTGGAATCTGGGCCATGTCCTATTTTTGCCGATCGCTGAAGATGGTTCAAGCTTCCGCCGATCTCCGCCGGAAGTAGTGCATGGCGCACGGTTCCTGGTACGGGGCTTAGCGGAATTTCTCCTACCGCGCTCACCGCAACGTGTGACCTAGGGATGGGCGCGCAAGTAACCGCCGCCAAGTGCGAGGTAAACCGCCAATCCTTCATTCAGAGCGGCGACCTCTTCGCTCGGAAGTTTGCCGTAAACGCGGCGGACCCGCTGTTTGTCGATAGATCGCAGATGATCAATGAGCGCGTAGGATGTCTTGGCCAAGCCGCTTTTGCCCGGTGCCAACTCTGGGTAGAGTAGGCCGTCTCCGGGCGTTCCCGTCAGCGGAATCACGCAAACCAAGGGAAAGCGCTGATTGCTAGTTACATCCGGATCGCTCACGATGACGCAAGGCCTTTTCCCCCGCTGTTCGTGCCCTAATGTCGGCCCCAAACTCGGATCGAGATCGACAAGCACTACTGTGCCGCGATCCAGTTTCAATCCGGACGCTCCACCCAGCCTCGGCCAGGGATCCATCCCACCGCTTGACCGGCTTCAGTACTTAAGAGCGCTTCGGCGTCCTCGTCGGGCAGCCCAGCCGCCCAGTCATCCAAACCTTGTTCGGCCAGTTCCGCGCTTTCCGGGTGCGGGTTCTCAAGCGAAACATGCAGTTGCGTGCGGCGGCGACGATCGAGTTCGTGGACAATCGCGTCCGAGACGAACTTGCTACGATTCTTTTCCTGACGATCAATGTCCCGGATCAGGTCACTAGACAAGGTTACCGTCACGCGTTCGAGAATCGGCATATTCATACTCCCAGTCATACTTTGCTACTTATTTTGGCACACCGCTGACCAACCGGACCGCATTCGCCTCGCTATCCCCCACATAGACCTTGCCCTGCCGATCGACGTAAACCCCATGCGGCCGCGCCGTGGCGCAAGCCAAAGCACTTCCGTCGCCGCCGTCGCCACGCGCCCCCGTGCCCAGCACCGTCCGCAGTTCACCTGTCTTCAAGTCCACCCGCCGCACCGTGTGGGACTCGGTATCGGTAAAGTACAAGCCTCCATCCGGAGACCATGCCACGCCCTTCGGCCCATTCAAGGTCGCCTTCAATGCGGGCTGCGGCGTGGCGTCGTAGCCCTTGGCGCCGCTGCCGGCCAAGTGCTGCAGCTTGCCGTCTGAGACGCGATAGAGCTGATTGCCCTCGCGTAAGGCCAGATACATCGTGCCGGAGGGATCGAAGTCGATGGCGCGAGGGCCATTCAGCGGCGTCGTGGGCGCAAAGGGCGCACCATTCGGCGTCGCCAGCTTTTCTCCGGACCCGGCTACGGTCTCAATCAGCCCGCTCTTCAAGTCAATCCGCCGCACGCGGTTGTTGCCGATATCGCAGAGCACCAAGCGGCCCGCAGGGTCAAAGGCGATCGAGTGCGGCTGCCGGAACTGGGCCTTCACCGCCGGCCCTCCGTCGCCCGAAAATCCCGGCTGGCCCGTGCCCGCCACCGTCGTGATCATGCCCGTCTTCTTGTCGACGCGGCGCACCAGGTGGTTCTTCATCTCGACAAAGAACATGTTCCCTGCCTTGTCGAAGCGCACTTCGTAGGGCTCGAAGAGTAAAGCCTGAGTGGCCGGCCCGCCGTCGCCCGCATAGCCGCTCTTGCCCACGGTGCCGGCGACGATCGTGAGCTTCTTCGTCTTCACGTCCAGCCGGCTCACCACATGCCGGTCGATCTCGCAGATGTAGAGCGACCTATCCGGCCCGATCGTCAGCCCATAGGGGTTGCGCACCTCGCGCGTCAGAGTCGTAACGGTTTGGCCGCATAGCGCACTAACGGCCAGCCAATAAATCACGCACCGCTTGTTCCACAACATCGACTTCGATCGCCTCCATATCCCTCAATACTTTTACTATCGAACCCCGCGGGGCCCACACCTCGGGCCGTGTCGGACCAAACAAAGCCAACGTCGGCGTACCTACCGCGGCGGCGAGATGCGAAATTCCCGAATCATTGCCAATATACACGGCAGCCGAGGCCAACCACGCCGCCAACTCCGATAAATCTTCAAAGCGCCGCGCCTCCGGCAGCTTTTCCTCCGGCCCCGCCGTGAACTCGATCGGCAAGTCGAGCTTCAACGCCCGAAATCGCTCTAAAGGCCAATTCTTCCGCGCCCCACCCGAAAACGGGTGAACCGCCGCAAACCGCCTCCGCTCACTCGCCCACTGCTCACTAGCCCGCAGCGTAAGCTGTGGGGTCGCGGGCACCGTCCCACCCACCTGACTCATCAAGAAATCCGCCGCATGCACCTCGCCATCGGCCGCAGGCAGGGCAGGGAAGAAGCGGAACGGCAAGCCCAACCCATACACCGCCGCCTGAAAGGACTCCCGATTGGCCCCATACCAACTCACGATGTCATCGAAGCCCTGCAACCGCGCCACCAACCGCGCATCGGGCCGCACGCAAGGGATGCCCACCTGGTCCAACCCTGTCCGCGCAATCGCGTCGACCGCATCGGCAAAGCCAATCAACGGCGTTACCACGCTGGGCACCCACACCTCGGTAAAGTCCGCGCGCAGGTGCTCCATGGCCGGCAGCGCGACGATACAATCGCCGATCGCCCCCGGGCGAATCAACAGCCGCCTAACCCCCAAGCGCACTCCCGAATTGCCGTAGCGCCACCACCGTCAGCCCGATGCCAATCAAAGTCATTATCGCCGCCGAGCCGATTGCCAAAAAGTGAAACCCGTGCGATTCGCCCGCGCTCGCCGGCAGCCAGCGCTTCGCATACACCACCAATACTCCAATCGCCGTCAAGATCCCCGCCATCCCCAAACTGAACGACACCAACAGAGCCAGCCCCAACGTCAGCCGTCCTACAGCCATCGCGCCCAATAGCAGGATCAACGACGCGGGGCAGGGCACCAACCCGCCGCTGACGCCCAGCGCGATCAGGCTGGTGGCCGTCATCTTGTCCGGCGGCGCGGGTTCGTGGCTATGGTCATGGTCACAGCCCGGCCCGTGGTGATGATGGCCATGTCCCTGATCATGCGCCCGAAAGACGGCGATACGCTTCCACAATAGCCACCCGCCGAAGATCACGATGGTCAACGCCGAAGCCACGCTCAGATAAGGGAAAATCTGCTCCACCGGAATCGACTGAGACATCGCCAGCACCACAAGGCCCAGCACAAACACCGTAAAGGTATGCGTAAAGGTCGTGATCGCACCCAAATAAACGGCATGTTGCCAAGTTCCACGGGACCCTACCAAGTACGCCGCCACCAAGGTCTTGCCATGGCCCGGCTCCAGGGCATGAAAGGCGCCCATGGCAAATGCAATGCCGAACGCCGTCAATAGCAGGTGGAAAGGCAGTTCGCCTTGCCGCATCAGTTGCGACAGTAGGTTGGCGCGCCCCAGTTCGCTAAAGTCCTCTGCTTTTCGCGTATCCGCTTGAGAGGTGGGCGGCTGCGCGAGCGGAATTACCTTGGTCTCGGTGCCTGCCCTGCCCATCACAAACCGCGCCCGCCGCTCCTGCGGAATCTTCAACTCCGCGTCGAGCGGATAGTTAGTAAGCGCGCGGCTGATGTCCCGCCCGGGCACGTGGCTCGATTCCACCAGGCCCACCCCCTCCGCCTTCACCGTGATCTCCTTCCACCCGGCGCGGCCCGCAAAGTTCGGATCCTCATATTCGAGCTCATCGAGATTGCCCGGCAGCTTCAGCGTCGCCACAATCATCATCGTGCTCATGCCCCCGGCGCCAATGCCCGGGAACGGTGATGAGCTCTCATGGAAGGGTTCCACCGGCTTGCCATGCGACCGGAATCGCAACGTTTTCACCCACGCGCGCATCGCGGAATCGGTACTTTCGCCCGCCTTCCAGCGCTCTTCGAGTTTCATGCTGGGGATCTCGGCGAAGTCCACCACGTAGGTCACCACAATGCCGTTCTCTCGCAGCAAAAAGCCGGTATACTGTCCGATTGAAAAGTTGCCCAAGGGGTGGGCCAGGAGTCCCAGACAAGAAAAGATCCAAATGGCCAGTCGCCGCTTCATTACAATGAATTGTACGTCTGAACGCATGAAGATCGTCATCACTGCCGGAGAAGTCCCATGGAGCGGCCCCTTGGTCGTCCCCATTGGGAGCATTATCACCATGGAAGCCCGCGACTTAGCGGGCCGCCGCGGCGTGCTGATCCGCGAAGTGCCGGCCAGCGAAGTGCCCGTCGTGCGGGACCCACAACGTACGGTAGTCCTAGGCTCTGACCATGGCGGCTTCGTTTTGAAAGAGAGCTTGAAGCCCTTGCTTGGGTCCTTGGGGCTGATCATCAACGACCAGGGCGTCAAGCACGGCGAACCAGCCGACTATCCCGATATCGCCCTCGCCGTGGCCGAGATTGTCGCCTCTGGCGAGGCCATGCGCGGCATCATCGTCGATGGCGCCGGCATCGGCTCTGCCATGGCCGCCAACAAAGTGCCCGGCATCCGCGCCGCGCTCTGTTACGACCGCGCTACGGCCCGCAACAGCCGCGAACACAACCATGCCAATGTCCTTACCCTTGGCGGCCGTCTGCTCACCGCCACCCAAGCCGAGGACGTCGTCCGCACCTGGATCGACACCCCTTACGGCGGCGGCCGCCATCAGGCTCGCATCGACAAGATCGCCCAAATCGAACGGCGTTATTCGAGATGAACTCTGTCAATATGAACCCTGTCAGTATGAGCATGGTGGAACTCGACCAACTGGTGGCCGAAATTGGCGAAGCGATCCTGGCCCGCGTGCAGGGCCGCAAGCAAGAGGGGCTCGGCGTCCCGGAGATGGTTTGCCCTGGCTGCACCCAGCGTTGCGTGCAAACCTGCCAAGCCAAAACCCGCACCATCGTCGCCTGCGGCGCTGACCGGGTTACGGCCAGTGCCAAAGTCACCCAGGTCGATTCCGCGTTGGCCCGCATGATCGACCATACGCTGCTGAAGCCCGATGCCACCAAGCCCGAAATCCTGAAAGTTTGCGCCGAAGCCCGCGAATACGGCTTCGCCAGCGTCTGCATCAACCCCTACTGGGTGCCCACGGTGGCCTCCGCCTTGGCCGGATCCGCCGTCAAGGTCTGCACCGTCATCGGCTTCCCGCTCGGTGCCAACACCACCGAGGTGAAGGTGCGCGAAACCGAAGTCGCCTTGCGCGCCGGTGCGCAGGAGATCGACATGGTGATGAATGTCGGCGCGCTAAAGTCCGGCGACGCCGAAACCGTCAAGCTCGATATCGCCGCGGTCGTCGAGGTGGCCCACCGCGCCAGCGCCATCGTCAAAGTGATCTTAGAAACCGCCTATCTCGACGACAACCAGAAAGCCACCGCGTGCGCCCTGGCGAAGCTCGCCCACGCGGACTTCGTCAAGACCTCTACCGGCTTCGGCCCCTCCGGCGCCACCGCGCATGACATCGCGCTGATGCGCTCCATCGTCGGCCCGGACATGGGCGTCAAAGCCTCGGGCGGCGTCCGCACGCTGGCCGACGTGCGTCAGATGGAAGCCGCCGGTGCCACCCGTATCGGTGCCAGTGCCAGCGTCAAAATCGTACAAGGAGCCCCGGCCAGTGGCGGACAAGGTTATTGAAGCGCCCCCCAGCAGCCCTAGGCGCGCCGAACGCGTGCGCTTTGAGGAGCGCGCCGACCTGCTGGACTTTTTGCTCGAGATTTCGTCGCTCACCTCCCAAACCCTCGACCTTGACCAGCTTCTGGGCGAAGTGGCCGCCATCATCAAGCAGGCCTTGCCGCATGACCTGTTTGCCATCTTCCTCTACAACGACCGCCAGAAGAGCCTCAGCCTTCGCCACGGCATCGGCCATCGCGAAGAGCACATCAAGAACCTAAGCCTCGGCCTCGGCGAAGGCATCGTCGGCACCGTCGCCGCCACGCGCCAGCCGCTGCTGGTGCGCGACGTCCGTCAGGACCCGCGCTATCTCGCCAGCCTCGACGCCGTTCGCAGCGAAATGGCCGTTCCTATGATTGCCCGCGGCAAACTCGTCGGCGTCATTGACCTCCAGGCCACCCGCGAGGCCTTCCACTCCGACAAGGACCTCGCCCTGTTGAGCGTCATCGCCTCCCGCGTGGCCTTCTCGATCGAAAACGCCCGCCTCCACCGGCGCGTCCAGCGCAACAACCAAACCTTGCGCACCCTCGCCGACCTCGCGCGAGAACTCTCCTCCATCCTTGACCTCGACCAACTGCTCGAACGTCTCGCCGGCAGCATCAAGCACCTCATCAACTACGACGCCTTCAGCATCATGCTCGTCGACGACCAGCAAACTCTGCTGCGCCATCGCTACAGCAAGCGCTTCGACGAGCGCCTGAAATTGGACAATATTCCCTTGGGCAAAGGCGTCACTGGCGCCGCCGCGCTTGAGCGTACCGCCATGCGCGTCGCCGACACCCGTAGCGACCCGCGCTACATTCCTACCCATCCCGACATCCGGTCCGAACTTGCCGTGCCCCTCATCACCCAGGATCGCCTGATCGGCGTGATGGACCTTGAAAGCGAAGCCCTCAGCTACTTCACTGAGGACCATGCCCGCCTGCTCTCCCTGCTCGCGCCTCAGATTGCTGTCTCCATCCTGAACGCCCGCCTTTACGAAGAACTCGCCACCCGCGAACAGAGCATGGAGCAGGACCTCCGTGCCGCCCGCCGCCTGCAGAAGATCCTGCTGCCACGCGAAGCCCCCAGCATCAAACATCTGGACGTCGCCTTCCACGCCAAGCCGGCCCGCGAAATCTCGGGCGACATCTACGACTTCTTCGAACACGCCGGCGACTACAGCATGTTTGCCTTTGGCGACTCGAGCGGCAAAGGCGCCGCCGCCGCCCTCTATGGTGCCCTGGTTACTGGTCTGCTGCGTTCGCTAGCGCCCCGCCGCCGTGGGCCCGCCATGCTGATGCGCTCGATCAACGAAACGCTGATGGAGCGCAAGGTGGACGCGCAATTCGTCACCCTGCTGGTCGCCCTCTGGGACGGCCAATCGCGCGAATTTATCATGGCTAACGCGGGCTCCATTCCGCCATTCGTCTGCCGCCAGGGCAAGGTAAGGCGGCTCGACGTGGGCGGCGTTCCCTTGGGCTTGCTCGAACAGCAGGAGTACGAAGAGACCGTCTTCGCCACGTTGCCCGGCGACGTCATTCTGCTGGTCTCCGACGGCATTGAGGACCAGGTGAATCCCGACGGCAAGCAGTACGGCCAATCGCGCCTCATGCGCTTCATTCCCGGCGTCTGCGACCTTACCGCCGCCGAAATCGTCAAAGCCATCGACACCGACGTCGAAACCTTCCGCAACGGCGCCCCCGTTCAGGACGACCAAACCATCATTGTCATCAAGGTGAGTTAACTTCTTGCTGCATCCTTACGCCTACCAGAATAGCCAGCTTCATTGCGATGGAGTCTCCCTCAGCGCCATTGCCGCCGCCGTGGGCACTCCCTTCTATGTCTACTCTCGCGACGCCATCCTGGCCCGCTACCGCGAGTATGATGAGGCCTTTGGCGAACACGCCCATCAGGTCTGCTTCGCCGTTAAAGCCAACTCGAATCTCGCCGTCCTGGCCTTGCTTGCCCGTGCCGGCGCCGGCTTCGACTTGGTCTCCGGCGGCGAACTCTACCGCGTCCTCGCTGCCGGCGGTGACCCTGGCAAGATCGTCTTCTCCGGCGTCGGCAAGACTGACGAAGAATTCGAATACGGCCTCAATTCCGGCATCCATAGCTTCAATTGCGAAAGCCCCGCCGAACTCCAACGCTTGAGCGCCGTTGCCACCCGACTTGGCCGCACCGCCCGCGTCGGCCTACGCGTCAACCCCGACGTCGACGCCGTCACGCATCCCTACATCTCCACCGGCCTCAGCGAGAACAAGTTCGGCATCGGCATTGCGGAAGTCGAGCAAGTCTACGCCCTCGGCGCCAGCCTGCCGGGCCTCGCCCTCACCGGTGTGAGTAGCCACATCGGCTCCCAATTGCTCGATCCGGCCCCGCTCGAAGAAGCCCTCGGCAAGATGCTCGCCTTAATCGGCCGCCTTCGCGCCGCGGGACTCTTCGTCGACCACCTCGACATCGGCGGCGGCCTCGGTGTCCCTTATAAGCCGCAAGATACGCCTCCCCCCGTCACTGACTTCATCCGCCGCGTCTGCGCGCGCACGGCCGGCCTGGGCCTCACCCTGATGACCGAGCCCGGCCGTTCCATCGTGGGCGAAGCCGGAGCCCTCGTCACCCAGGTGCTCTACACCAAGCAGAACGGCAAGAAGCACTTCCTCATCGTCGACGCCGCCATGAACGACCTCATCCGCCCCGTCCTCTACCAGGCCCACCACGAGATCCTGCCCCTGCGCGAATCCTGGGATGAGCGCGAGCCCATGGACGTCGTCGGGCCCGTCTGCGAGTCCGGCGACTTCTTCGCCAAGGACCGTCCCCTCGCCCCCCTCGACTCCGGCGACCTCGCCGCCCTGCTGACCGCCGGAGCCTACGGCTTCGTCCTGTCCTCGAACTATAACTCCCGCCCAAGGGTGCCCGAGGTCCTCGTCGAAGGCGCGGAGTGGCGCATCGTCCGCCAACGCGAAACCCTCGCCGACCTCATCCGCGGCGAATCGCTGTAGTCCGCTGCCATCCACCGCTGCGCCGTTTTGCGGGTTTTGTCCACTTGCTTCGGGCGCGTCTGTAAATACATAATGTAAATGTGAGCTGATGAACTTCGTCTGGGACCAGCGAAAGAACCGGGCTAATCTTGCCCGTCATGGAATCGCGTTCGAGGACGCGATCCGGATTTTCGAAGGCCCGACGCTAGAAAAGGTGGATGACCGGTTTGATTATGGAGAATCCCGAGTCTACACGGACGGATCAGCCGGATCATTTCGGCATGGAGGGCAGAGCGCCATGAAAGAAAAGCCTACTGGCAAAACCTTAGCTAAGGGCCGCACCACGGATTGGAAGCGGCTGCACGCTTTGAGCGATAAGGATATTCGAGCGGCCGTGAAGACCGATCCGGAGGCCCGTCCAACCGACGTGGACTTTTGGAAGCAAGCGAAGATCATGCTGCCGCAGGCCAAGCAGACGATGACGATTCGGCTGGATGCCGATCTGCTCGGCTGGCTTCGGCAACAGAAAGGCTATCAGACGCGAATCAACGCCGTGCTGCGCACCTACATGGAAGCACAGAAGCCGTGAACGTCGCCATTGCCGCGCGGTTTCTACGCGGCTGGCGTTATCTCCACTTCGCCGGCCAAGCTAGACGGTTGGGGGATCGGGTCCCCAAATTGCCGCATTGTTTCGAGATGACCCTGGATCGCCTCTCGGATATTCGTCTTCGTCTCGTCCAGGGTCCGGCCGGTTGTCATGCAACCCGGCAAGTCCGGGACATAGGCAGCCCAGTTCGACTGAGCTTGCTCAAAGATTACGGCGTACTTCACGCTCATCTCCTATCCTCCAAACCGGCTGACCTGAGGACCGCCTTGAGGGTCCCGATTGGAATGTCGTCGCCTGGATTGCCCGGCACGGTCACCACATTGGCCTTCGTCGCATGCTTGAAGTGGCAATGACTCCCCGTTGTTCTCACGTGCTTCCAGCCGTCGGATTCGATCAGCCGAACCAAATCTCGGACCCTACAGCAGTTTACAGCCAATCACGAGGATCGGTCGTCTGGAGTTGGAATGTGTAGAGGAAAACGGACCTCGCTCAACGTAGCGGTGATAACAGAATTAGCAATCTTGGCTGAGTCCCAAAATTTACATACTCGGAGCAAGTTGTAACTCCATGATTCATATGTACTTAGATGGAATATCACTTTCTGCCTCGAAATTAGATGCTGGGTACCCCCACCAGATGTTGGGGTGTCCACAGAATACCCACAGAATTCAGGGGTCCACATGCTTGAGATTTTGCCCCGTTCGCATTAGTATTGGATCACCCCCCGAGAGTGAGAGTCCTAGACGATGGCGTCCGGCTCTTTTCCCCCGTATTCTGTAATCTATAGAGGGACTGCCCCTTGCTAAAAGTAAAACGCGTCGAAATCCAAGGCTTCAAGTCGTTCTGTGACCGTACCGAGATGAAGTTTCTCGGCCACGGCATCGCGGCTATCGTCGGCCCCAATGGCTGTGGCAAGTCCAACTTGTCCGATGCCATCAACTGGGTCCTCGGCGAACAATCCGCCAAAAGCCTCCGCGGCGCCCGCATGGAAGACGTCATCTTCGCCGGCACGCGGGACCGCAAGCCGATGGGCATGGCTGCCGTCACCCTCACGCTCATCGACCCCGACTACTACAACGAAGACGTCAAGGTCGACACTGCCCCCACCGACGTCACCAGCGTCAACGGCAGTAACGGCACCAATGGCAATGGCACCAATGGCAATGGCACCAACGGCAACGGCCATCACCACGCCGACCAGCCCCTTCGCCTCACCAAGCCCAAGGAAATCACCGTCACCCGCCGCCTTTTCCGCAACGGCGAAAGCGAGTACCTGGTCGACGGCAAGCAAGCCCGCCTGCGCGATATTCAGGACATCTTCATGGGCACCGGCCTCGGCCCGGAATCCTACGCCATCATCGAGCAAGGCCGCATCGGCCAGATTCTGTCCACCAAGCCGGCCGATCGCCGCTCCGTCATCGAAGAAGCCGCCGGCATCACGCGCTTCAAAACCAAACGCCGCCTCGCCGAATCGAAGCTCGAAAGCGCGAAGCAAAACCTGAACCGCGTCTTCGACATCCTGGAAGAAGTCTCCCGCCAGGTGAACTCGCTCAAGCGCCAAGCCGCCAAGGCCCAGCGCTATGTTGAACTGCGTGAGGAGATGGTCACCTCCCTCCGCCTCGCCCTCTCCGGCAAGTTCCGCCTGCTGGAACGCAGCGCCGCCAAAACCGCTATCGAGCTCAACCTCGCCAGCACTGAACTGCAAGAACTCACCAAGGAAGTTGCCGAAAAAGAGCAGAACGAAGGCACCCTCTACGAAGCCGCTATCGAAACCGAGGCCAAGCTCACCGCCGCCCGCCAAACCCTGGGCGAACTGAAGCTCGAGGCCGAACGCACCCGCGGCAAGCTCCATAGCCAAAAGACGCAAGTCGACACGATGGAGAAGCGCCTCTCCGATGGCGAAGGCGAAACGGCCTCCATTGAACAGCGCCTCGCCACCATCGAGCTCGAAGTAGAAGCGCAACTCGCCATCGTCGCTGAAATCACTCTCGGCGCCGAAACCGCCCGCGCTCGCCTGGCCGCCGCCTCTCAGGAGCGACAGCAACTCCAGGCCGATCTGTCGAATCAAGAGCGCCAGCTTGAAGGCTCCCGCCAACTCGTCTTGAAGATGCTGGGCGAAGCCTCTACGCTTAAGAACCAACTGGCCCAAATCGAGACCCAACTCGCCGGCATGACGCGCGACAGCGAGCGCCTCGCCCGCGACGAGAAGAACGCCACCGGCGAGCTATCGCGCCTCGAAGAGATCAAGGGCGAAATCTCCACCAAGCTCTCCACGCGTCAGATGCAGCTCCAATCCTTGGGCGACCAGCGCCAGGAAGTCGACGCCGCCCTGACTGACCACAAGCAGCAAGCCGGCGACGCCCGCAAGCTCCTCGAGCAGGCCCGGCAGGAGGCCAGCCGCCTCAAAGCCCGCAAGGACTCGCTCGAAGAGATCATCAACCACCGCGCCTACACCACCGAAAGCGTCAAGCGACTCTTCAAGGCCATCGACAAAGGCCAAGCCAGCGATCTGAAGCCCGTGGGCGTTCTCGCCGATTTCGTCGAAGTCGACACCCAGTTCGAAAAGGCCACCGAAGAGTTCCTCCATGAGGAGCTTGAATATGTCGTCGTCAAGACTTGGCCTGAAGCCCAGCAGGGCGTCGAGCTCATGCGCGGCGATCTCGATGGCCGCGCCACCTTCCTCGTCCACCCCAATCCCGAAACTGACTTCCACCGCGGCGCCGTCGCCATGCCCTCCGTGGGCCCCGAAACCGGCATCATCGCCCGCCTCAGCGACGTCCTCCGCCTCACCAACGGACTCACCCACGCTCCGGCCGACCTACTGCCGCGCCTCTCCCGTTGCTTCCTTACCGAAAACCGCGAAGCCGCCCAGCGCCTCGCCCTTCAATACCCGGACATCTACTTCCTGCTGCCCGATGGCGTCTGCTACCACGGCTATGCTGTCAGCGGCGGTAAGAAAACCTCCAGCGGCCCCCTCGCCCTCAAGCGCGAACTCCGCGAAATCACCATCCAGAGCGAAAATCGCGAGCGCGACCTGATGGAAACCCAGGTTCGTGTCCAGCGCCTCGATGCCCATATCCAGAAGCTCTCTGAGCAACTCGAGCACGTCCGCGTCGCCCAGCAGCAGGAAGAGAAAGAGACCCTCGCCCTCGGCCACGAACACCGCAAGCTGGCCGAAGAGCACGCCCGTTCCTCCCAGCGCCTCTCCGTTGCCCGCTTGGACTTGGACCGCCTCACTCGAGACCGCGAGCGCGCCACGTCGCAAAAGGCCGCCCTCGAAGAGCAGCTCCAAGCCAAGGAGGTTGCCCGCGCCGAGCTCGAGCAATCACTCGCCCACGCCCGCGAAGAGCTCACCGGCCTGCAGGCTCAGCTCCAAAGCGCCAACGAAGAGCACTCCGGCCTCCGCGCCGAACTCGCTGGCCTCGAAGAGCGCCAACGCTCGGCTACCTTTGCCAAGGCTCGCTACGATCAGCAGGTGCAGGAACTCTCGAGCCGGCAGCATCGCCTCACCGGTGAGCTTGAGCGCCTCGGCGTCGAACGCGCCCGCCTCCTCGCCGATAACATCGAGCTTGACGAGCACGCCGCCGGCTACACCGAGCGCATCGCCGAAGTGGGCGCGAGCGTTACCGAGCTCCATCAGCTCGAAACCGCCCAACGCACCGAGTTTGACCAGCTCAGCGAAGCCCTCAAAGGTCTGCGCGCCGCCGCCGCCGAAGCTCAAGAAAAGCGCCAGCAGATCGAAGTGGGCTTAGTGCAGAAGCGCAGCGAACTCAAGTTCCTCGAAGAGACCGCCCGTAAAGAGCTCGCCACTTCGCTGGAAGAACTGGCTGCCGCCATGGAAACCGAGCCCGACGAAATCGTCCTCCTCGAAGCCGAAGAGAAGTACCAGGAAGTCCGCAGCCGCATCGAAGCCATGGGCCCCGTCAATCCGCAAGCCCTCGAAGAGTACGAAGAAGCGCAACAGCGCTACGACTTCCTCAACACCCAACGCCAGGACCTGCTCGACTCTATCCGCGACACCGAGAAGACCATCCAGGAGATCGACGTCGAATCGCGTAAGCGCTTTGTGGAAGCCTTCGACGCCATCAACACCAACTTCCGCCATATGTTCAGCGTCCTCTTCAACGGCGGCATCGGCGAAATGCGGTTGACCGACCAGGACCAATCGCACGAATCCGGCATCGACATCGTCGCCCAGCCCCCGGGCAAAAAGCTCCAGAACGTCCTGCTGCTCTCGGGCGGCGAACGCGCCATGACCGCCATGGCCCTGCTGATGGCCGTCTTCAAATACCAGCCCAGCCCCTTCTGCATCCTCGACGAAGTGGACGCCCCGCTCGACGAACCCAACATCATCCGCCTCACCAAGCTGCTGAAGGAGATGTCAGACCAGACGCAGTTCATCGTCATCACCCACGCCAAGCGCACCATGGAAGCCGCCACCGTCCTCTACGGCGTCACCATGCAGGAGCCCGGAGTCTCGAAACTCGTCTCCGTCCGCTTCGGCCCCCCCGGCTCCAACA
>ENA-ORBV01001382-ORBV01001382.1-microbial-mat-metagenome-genome-assembly--contig:-NODE-1382-length-54183-cov-13.993735_pt1 | contig 54183 bp, 47 predicted proteins | sample MGYA00237777_ERZ505514 | MGnify/ENA primary metagenome ERZ505514 (study PRJEB26160, sample SAMN06269048) | microbial mat metagenome | isolation source: Oligotrophic lake microbial mat | place... | reverse complement strand
ATCTTCGGGTCCAGCACGCGGATCATGGCGCGGATCAGCGGGCGCGGCGTGTAGTACTCGCCGCCGTTGCGCCCGGCGTTGCCCATGTTCTTGATCTTGGCTTCGTACAGGTGCGACAGCTCGTGCTTTTCGGTCTGCGAGCGAAAGCGCAGCTCGTCCACCAGATCAATCACGTCGCGCAAGTTGTAGCCGCTCTGCACCTTGTTCTTGATCTCGCTGAACACCTCGCCGATTTTGTACTCGATGGTGTTGGGGCCGCTGGCGCGCTGCTTGAAGCCGGCCAGATAGGGAAACAGCCTGCCGTTGACGCAGTCGCGCAGGTCATCGCCGGTCATCGCGGCGTTATGGTCGAGCCGGCCATCAGCCGCTTTCGGCGCAGCCCAGCCTTCCCAACGGAAGGGCTCGGCAAGAATGAAGCTGTAGGCCTTGCCTTCCAGCGTCGCCTCGGCCGCCTTGTCCTGCTCCAGCGCGTCCAGATACTTCAGGAACAGCAGCCAGGACGACTGCTCGGTGTAGTCCAGCTCGCTGGTGCAGCCGGCATCCTTGTGCAGGATGTCGTCGATGTTCTTGAAGGTCTGTTCGAACACGATTCGGCGCTTCCTTGCTTGACGTTTGCTTGTTCCAGTGTGCGCGGGTAATGCGCGACTTCCCGCAGCGCGTTGGTCGATCTGGATGCGGCGCGACCATCGGCAATGAGCAGCCAATAAAAAACCCCGTAAAAACGGGGCTTTAAATGTGTTGCGGTACGTCTGGTGTTGTCTTATTGGAGGCCTGGGTCGGAATCGAACCGGCGTACGCGGCTTTGCAGGCCGCTACATGACCACTCTGCCACCAGGCCGGAGGCTGCCTTTGGCGTGACCGCCGAGGGCGTTGACTCGTTGAACGCTGTCACTTTGAACGGCAGACTTTCGCTACCAAAAGAAAACCCCGGCTTAAACCGGGGTCGTCTCAAATATCTGGAGCGGGAAACGAGACTCGAACTCGCGACCTCGACCTTGGCAAGGTCGCGCTCTACCAACTGAGCTATTCCCGCACTGAGCCGCGCATCTTACGGAATGGCACAGCGTTGTCAACATGTTGCAATGCGGAAGAAGACGATGTTCGGCTATTCGCCGTCGTTGTTGGCGCGCATTGCCGGCCACGCGGCGCGCAAATACACGGCACCCGACCAAAGGGTGAGCGCTGCTGCAATCGCCAGCAAGGCCTCGCCGAGCAGAAATATCGGGATCGGCCCGAGGTCGACGCGATACAGCAACATCACCAGCGCGACCATTTGCAGAATGGTCTTGATCTTGCCCACCAGGGCCACCCGCACGGTGTTCCTCTGACCGATCTCGGCCATCCACTCGCGCAGCGCCGAGATGGTGATCTCGCGGCCGATGATGACAGCCGCTATCAGCGCCATGAAGATGGTGTTGTGGTGCTGCAAGATCAGGATCAGCGCCACCGCGACGGCCAGCTTGTCGGCCACCGGATCCAGAAACGCGCCGAATGCCGAGTACATGTTGTAACGCCGGGCAATCCAACCATCCAGCCAATCGGTGATCGCGCCCAGGGCAAAGATCAACGCGGAGGCAAAATTCGTCCACTTGTAAGGCAGAAAAAACACCAGCACCAGCACCGGAATCAGCGCGATCCGGAACAGCGTAAGCAAAGTGGGGACGGTCAGGCGCATCAGTTGGCTCGCTGGCTACCCAGGCAGTTGCTGCTGTCGATCATGCCGAACCGGTCTCCTCAAATCCATGCAAGGCACCATATACACGGCGTGCCAGTTCAGCGTTGATGCCGTCGACGCGGGCAATCTCTTCGATGCCGGCCAGTTTCAACCCCGCCAGCCCGCCGAAATGCTTCAACAGCTTAACCCGCCGACGCGCGCCGATGCCTTCAATGGATTCCAACACACTGGTTTCACGCGCCTTGCCACGGCGTGCCCGGTGACCGGTGATCGCGAATCGATGCGCTTCATCGCGCACTTGCTGGATGAGTTGCAGGCCGGCCGAATCAGCACCGGGGCGCAGCTCGCGGCCGTCGGCCAGAATCAAGGCTTCGTGGCCAGCGCGGCGCTCGACGCCTTTGGCGACGCCAATCACCGTGATGCCGCTCACTTCCAGTTCGGCAAATACGTCCTGCGCCTGCGCCAACTGACCTTTGCCACCGTCGATCAATAACAAATCGGGCAGGATGCCTTCGGCTTGGCCGCGACGGAAGCGCCTGAGCAAGGCTTGGCGCATGGCGGCGTAGTCGTCGCCGGGCTCGATGTTGCTTATGTTGAAGCGCCGATACTGCGCGCGCGCCGGACCTTCACTATCGAAGACCACGCACGAGGCCACGGTCGCTTCGCCTTGCGTGTGGCTGATATCAAAGCACTCGATGCGTTGTGGCGGCGCTGCCAATTCGAGCAGGACCTGCAATGCAGTCAAGCGTCGCTGCTGCGCGGCGCTTGAGCTGCGCTCAGCGGCCAAGGCGTGGACAGCGTTGAGCCTGGCAAGATCCAGATGCCGCGCGCGCTCCCCGCGAACCAAGTGGGTCAGGCGCACGCTGCGACCAGCGCGCTCACTGAGCACCGATTCAATCAGTTCGCGATCAGCAATCTCGCGATCAAGAATGATCTCGCGCGGCGGCGGAAATCCAAGGTAATGCTGGGTGACAAACGCGGCCAATACTTCGGCCAGATCATCCACCCCATTCAGGCGCGGCCAAAAGCTGCGGCTGCCCAGGTTCATACCATTGCGAAACGACAGCAGCAGGACGCAGGCCTGGCCACCGTCGATGGCGCACGCCAACACATCGAGATCGGCATCGTCTCCATTCGCATGATGACGCGCCTGCACCTTGCGCAGGTTGCCAACGAGATCACGCAGCCGCGCCGCCCGCTCAAAATCCAACAGACCGGCGGCCGCGTCCATTTCGCTGCCAAGCTCATTGGTCAACTCGCTGTTTTTGCCGTCCAGAAACAAGGCCGCGCGACGCAGGCTGAGCGCGTAGTCGCTGGCGCTGATGAATCCCACACACGGCGCGCTGCAGCGTTTGATCTGATATTGCAGACAGGGGCGGCTGCGATTGCGAAACACACTGTCTTCGCAGCTGCGCAGCAAAAACAGCTTATGGATGGCGTTGAGCGTTTCGCGAACGGCCGTCGCCCCCGGAAAGGGGCCGAAGTAGCGATCCTTGTCGCTGCGGCTGCCGCGGTGAAAGGCGATCCGGGGAAACGTCTCGCCCGCGGTGATGCGCACGTACGGAAAGCTCTTGTCGTCGCGCAGCAGCACGTTGTAGCGCGGCTTGAGCGACTTGATCAGCTGGTTCTCGACCAGCAGCGCCTCGCCCTCGCTGCGGGTGACGGTGATCTCGATAGCGGCGATCTGGGCAATCATCGCGGCCAATCGGGGCTCGCGTGCTGAGCCGCTGAAATAACTGGATACGCGCTTTTTCAGCGACGCCGCTTTGCCGACATACAACACGCCGCCGTCGGCGGCGAGCATGCGGTAGACACCAGGCTCGGCAGTCATGCGACGGGTGGCGCTGCGGCCGTCGAATGCCGCGTCCGTCGGCATTGACTCGGCCTCGGTCACGCTCACTCGCCGATAGGGATTCGGCGCGCTGATTTTGCTTCGGGATCGATCCGCAGCACCTCATGCGCATTCGTGTTGGACAGGTATAACGAACCCTGACTCACGGTGATGCCCATGGGCTCGCTAAGTCGATAGTCGAGCTCGAATCGCCGCACCTCACCGCCGCCAAGTCGCAGCATCCGCAGGCAGCAGTTGTAGCTGTCGACCACCCACAACAGTGGCGCGCGCGGGTCCAATGCCAGCCCGTTCGGGAACTGCAACATCGCCGATGCGCGGCTTCCGTCTTCATTGCCGAATGAAAAAACACCCTGCCCCACCAACGTTTGTACTTGCCCGCTGCCAAGGTTGAAGGAACGAATTGCCGAACTGGCGGCGTCGGCGACATACAGCGTCTGCTGCACCAAAGCCAATCCCGACGGCTGTGCGAACGACGCGCTGTGCGCTGGGCCGTCACTCAAACCCAACTGGCCGGAACCCGCCAACACCGACAACTTGCGTTGCACCATGTCGTATTCCCACACCTGATTGGCGCCGGCCATGGCGATGAACAGGCGATCCGAAGAACCCACGATGTCACAGGGCAGATTCATCGCTTGCTGGCGCGGGTCAGCCTTGCCGACGCTTGAGAAATCGCCTACCCGACCGGTGCCAGCCAACGTTTCCACCTCACCGGTCAGCAACTTGATCCTCCGCAGCGAGTGGTTGCCGCTGTCCAGTACGTACAACAGGTCCTTGGTAAGCCATAGCGCACGCGGCGAATTGAAGCCTGCCTCACCGCCCGCGCCATCCAGGTTGCCGGCGTTGCCTGATCCAAACTGCCGCAGGATGCGACCTTCAGGCGTGCATTCGATGACCCGATGATGGCCGGAATCAGCGACGTAGATGTGGGTTGCTGTGGCCGCCAACCCCATCGGAAATTGCAGCGGCTGGCGTGGCTCGGGGCGCGATACCGCTTGCACGCTGTCGAACACGCGATCAGCCGAACCCGCTTGGTCGAGAATCTGGTTGATTCGCTTGTCCAACGCATCGCGCTGCAAATCTCCCAGCACGGTATGCACCACCTGCCCATGCAAATCGAGCAACACCACCGTCGGCCACGCGCGAATGCCGTAGTGCTGCCAGGTGATGAAATTGGGATCGTGAGCGACTGGGAAGCGCACACCCAATCGATTGATGGTTTTCAAGGCCAGGCGTGCTTGCCGCTCGGCCTCGAACTTGGGCGTATGGATGCCGATCACCATCAGGCTGTCCGAGTGACGCGCCTGCAGGAAGCGCAAATCTTCCAGCACATTGCTGCCATAGGCAGAGCCGGCGCTGAAGAAGACAAGGGCGACAACCCGACCTCGCTGGGCGGCAAGCGTCACCGGCGGCGTGTTCAGCCACTCAAGCGAACTGGAAAACTCTGGCGCTAGACTCATGCGTTGGGCTCAAATGCTCGCGTTTACGTTGTTGCCGGATGGAGTTTTGTGATGGCTCGCACAGCCGCCGGCCGATTATGCCTGTTCGCGTGAGTCTGTCCGCGTGGATTGGCCCGCTGATAAGCGCAGCTTGGCGACCAGTCCCTCGCTTGCACCAGTCAACAGGTCGAATACGTTGTCGAAATCGCGGCGGTCGCCGTAATACGGATCCGGCACCTCGCCCGCGGATTCTGTGCCTGCCCAATCCAGCAGCAACGCCAATTCGGCACGCGCATCGTCGGGACGCAGGCGGGTGAGCTCGGCCAGATTCTGCCGATCGGCGGCCAGGATCAGATCGAAGCGATGGAAGTCTTCGATACACACTTGCCGCGCGCGCAGGTCATCGATAGGCGTGCCGCGTTGTTTTGCCACCGAACGGGCACGCGGATCAGCGGGCTCACCGGCGTGATAACCCAACGTACCGGCGGAATCGACCTCAATGCGCAATCCAGCCGCCGCAAACGCCGCACGCATGATTCCCTCGGCCAAAGGCGAGCGACAGATATTCCCCATGCAAACGATAAGAATGCTGTTCATGGCCTGGTTTCGCCTCTATTTGAGCGGCTTCAATTCTGCTGAACCCCCCCAGTGGAAAAGAACCCGCAGTGGAATGGTGGCGGCGATTGCTCTTGCGTGAGCCGTCGTTCTTGCGCGAGCCCATGCTCTTGTGGGAGCCCATGCTCTTGTGGGAGCGGCGGAAGCCGCGAATGCTCTGCCTCATGGCCAGATTCTTCGCGGCTTCCGCCGCTCCCACAAATGCATGCGGGCCGCTGAGCGACCCCCATGCCGAGTTTCCACACTAAGCCTCACCTAATCTGCCAAACGCGCCGCCATCAACTCCCTTACCCGCTGCAAATCCGCAGCAGTATCAATGCCCGCCGGAATTGCCACCGGACTGATCGCCACCGCGATCCGCCAACCGGCTTCCAGCACACGCAGTTGCTCAAGCGACTCCACTTGCTCAAGCACACCCGTCGGCATCGCAGCGAACTCACGCAACGCGGCAACGCGATAGGCATACAAACCGACATGGCGCAGCCAATGCTGTCCAACCAGGCCGACGCGATCCTGCACAAAGCGGTCGCGATCCCACGGGATTGGCGCACGACTGAAGTACATCGCATCGCCCACCGCGTTGCGGACCAGCTTGACGCAGGCCGGGTCAAACAAGCTGGCGGAGTCATCCAACGGCACCGCCAACGTCGCCATCGGCGCGGAACTGGCATGCAGGCAGAACGCGACCGCGCGAATGGCAGCCGGCGGTGCCAAGGGTTCATCCCCCTGCAGGTTGACCACGATGCAATCGTCCGCCCAGCCTTGCAGGACCGCACATTCGGCTAGTCGATCCGTGCCGGAGACGTGGTCAGCGCGGGTCATTTGCACTTGCAAGCCAAGTGGCAAAACCGCATCGGCGATACGTTGATCGTCGGTCGCAACAATCACAGCGGACGCACCGGCTTCGCGCGCTCTGCGTGCAACGTGGACGATCATCGGCTCCCCCGCAATATCAGCCAAGGGCTTGCCCGGCAGCCGCGAAGAGGCGTAGCGGGCCGGAATAGCGACCACAAAATCGAACGTATCAGTCATAGCCTGGGCTTTGCAAAGGTCAACAAGCGTGCATGTACAGCATCAAGGAACGCCGGATCCAGCAAACAGTCCGCCGGCACGCAATACCAATTCGGACGGCTGAAAGCGCGGCACTTCACCGCGTCTTTTTCAGTCATCAACAGTGGCCGGCCATCGTCAAATCCAAAGTCGTCGGCGTGGAAGGGATGATGATCGGCAAACGGATACAGGCTGGCGATCACGCCCTTGCCCGCGAGCGCAGCAAAAAAACGCGCCGGATCGGCAATGCCCGCCAATGCATTCACCGCTTCGCCGCGAAAACTGTCCAGCCCGCGCTCACCTTGGCCGTCCAGACGCACCGCCCGCTCGATCTGCAAGGCCATCGGCCACGCATCAGCGATGAGGGCCGCGACACGTTCATCCGCTGCGCCCACCGCGTGCGCATCGCCATTCAACACTCGAAAGTCACAGCGCGGCGCTCGCGAAAGCGGCTCACGCAGCGGCCCCGCAGGCAACAAGCGAGCATTGCCAAACAGACGCCGACCATCGATCACCAACACCTCGATGTCGCGCGCCAAGGCCAAATGCTGCAACGCATCGTCAGCGATCAACACATCCACATCGCTCACCTGCCGCAACAACCGCCCCGCATCCGCCCGCCGCCGCGCCACCGCCACCGGCACCCCGCTGCGCTCGGCAATCAAGCACGGCTCATCACCAAACAGTGCCGGATCAGGCGCAGCTGGCAGCAAACTCGCACCCTGCGCGTTGCCGCCAAAGCCACGCGATACCACCCCCGGCCGCCAACCGCGAGCACGTAACCCTTCCACCAGCCCCAACGTCAGCGGGGTCTTGCCCGCACCGCCCACGCTCAGATTGCCGACAACCAGGACTGGACAGTCAAGACGATCCACCTTGAACACGCCGCGCCGATAAAGCGCCTGCCGCAGTGCTGCCAAGCGAGCAAACAATGCCTCCAGCAGACGGAGAACCAGTCCGGGCGCGACGCCGCCGTACCAGCGATTCTCCAGCCATGCGGTCAGGCGTTGTTTGTTCATCGACATCCGCCATTCTGTATCGAGCCATCGCCCGTGTCGCGATGGTTGCAAGCAGAAATGCTTGAACCGATGGTGAGGGCGATGGTGGCATAGCTGGGATGTGGACGAGCTTGCTGGTGCCGCTAGGTGAGGGTTCGGCGATGGCCGGATCTCTGCGGTGTTGCGGATCGCGGCGTTGAATGGGCAATGTGGCGGCTACACAGGAGCCGCAGCAGACATCACCACACTGACTTTGCGGGCATCGGCGATGAATCTACGCTGCGTGCAGGGCCAAGCTGGTTTCTGTCAAAGCGCTGTAAGTCGGAAGTGAACCTGACCCCATTCTTGTTCTTGCCGGGATGACGAGCCTTTGAAGTGAACCTGACCCCGTTCTTGCCGGATCCCGGCTTTTGCCGGGATGACGAGCCTTTGAAGTGAACCTGACCCCGTTCTTGGTTGTGGGAGCGGCGGAAGCCGCGATGCGCTTCGTCGCCGGGTCGAATCGCGGCTTCCGCCGCTCTCACAAGTGCCTCATGCAAGTTTGAGTTCATGGGTGGGTATCAAATCTCGAGCGGCGGCCTCGCGGCTTGGTTCGCCCCCTTCGGCACCTCAGGACAAGCTTCGATACCTCAAGGTGAAGGGTCAAATTTTTGGGATAGTCAATCTATTGGAGCTTGCTCCGCTGATGCTTGAAGCCTCGCCACGTGTCTTAGGAAGAGCAGCCGAGCAAGCTCGGCTCTACAAAAGATTCGCGAGATGGGAGAGGTTCGCGAGGTGCGAAGTCCCCGCGAGGTACGAGAGACTCGCGAGGTGCGAGAGATTCGAGAGTTGACTGGGCTTCGCAAAGCACGATCCACGGCAAACGCGATGGTTGCCGCGCTGCGGCTGGTATCACCGCAGGCTCTCCCAAAGCGCCTCGAACTGCGCGGTGAAATGACCGACCTGCACTGGGTCGTCGGTGGAAACCAGGTTTTCTTCGTTGTAGAGACTGGCGCTGCGCGTCCAGTTGAAGCTGCCGTTGAGCAGTCGCTGGCCGTCGAACAGGGCGAACTTGTGGTGCATGTGGGCATCACTGCGATCCAGCGCGACTTCAATCCCTGCATTCGCGAACTGAGCGATATCGCTGCCCTGATCCGTGCGTTTGTCGTTGTCGCTGATCAGCCGGATAGACACACCGCGCCGATGCGCAGCGAGGATGGCCTCGCTGATGCGGTCATCGGCGATGGTGAACACGCAGATGTCCATGCTTTGACGGCAACCGTGCAGATGCCCAAGCACCGCATCAAGACAGGCGTGGCCGGGGCTGAACCAGACTTCGGTGCGCACTGAGACCTGCGGGTAGGCTTGATCGATCGCGCGCACCACGTCTTCGAGCCAGCCGATCAGCGCCGGCATGGTGGCCGTCGGCTCGCCCGCGTAGACGCGCTGCTTGACCAGTTTGAAGGCGTGATTACGCAACTGGCGAAGCTGGTCGACACGCAGCGGGCGCTGCCGCAGTGCGGCCGCCAACTCGCTCTTTTCAGCCGCCGAAAGCAGCGAGTCGGCGATGCTCAGTTCAAGCTGTGCCAGCAGGTGCTGCATGCTGTCCTCCCGTTGTCATGCCAGCCCGCATCGACGTCTCCCTTGCGGCGGGGCTTTGAGCATCTTGCGCTTTGACTATCTTGAGTCATGCTCGGTCGCGGCGCGCCTTCGCGGCTACCGCCGCTCCCACAAGGGCGTGGTGCGACGCGAATTGTGAGTTCAGCTTGTTGATCCCGGCGTTGCGCCCTCGTCCCGAAACTGCATCCGGTGCAGCACCGCATACAGGCCGCCACGTGCCAGCAACTCGCGGTGGGTGCCTTGCTCGACCAAGCGGCCTTGATCCAGCACCAGCACCTGGTCGGCGCGCTCGACGGTCGCCAGTCGATGTGCGATGACCAAGGTGGTGCGATCGGGAATCAAGCGATCCAGGGCCGCTTGCACCAGCTGTTCGGACTCCGAATCCAAGGCAGCGGTGGCTTCGTCGAGGATCAGGATCGGTGCGTCTTTGAGTACCGCCCTTGCGATGGCTACGCGCTGGCGCTGGCCGCCTGACAAGCGTCCGCCGTTTTCGCCAATCGCCGACTGCATGCCGTCGGCCAATCGATCAATGAACTCCAATGCATTAGCGGCTTGCGCGGCTTGCCGAAGCAGTTCGGCATCGGTGTCTGCATCCCGGCCGTAACTGATGTTGGCGGCGACACTTGCATCGAACAGCATGACCTTCTGCCCGACCAAGGCGATTTGCCGCCGCAGGTCGACCAAGGCGTAATCGGTGAGAGGTGCGCCATCGAGTTCGATGTGGCCCGAGTCCGGCTCATAGAAGCGCGGGATCAAACGCACCAGGCTGGTCTTGCCTGAGCCGGAGCGTCCAACGATGGCAGTCACCGTGCCGGGCTTGGCGCTAAAACTGATGCCGGCAAGCGCCGGCTGCAACTGATCGGGATAGCTCAGGCTGACATCGACAAACCGCAACTCGCCGCGCGCACGCCCAAGCGGACGCGTACCGATGTCGGACTCGTCGGCGAGATCCAACACTGAAAAAATGTGCTGGGCTGCAGCCAGACCACGCGATATCTGCGCCTGCACGGTGGTGATGCGTTTGAGCGACGGCAACAAGGCCATCATCGCGGTCATCAGCGAGACGAACTGGCCGGCATCCAAGCGCGCTGCGGCCGCTTCGCGCCCGGCGACGAACACGATCACCGCCAACGCCACCGCCGCCAGCAGTTGCACCGCTGAGGATGACAGCGCACGCGTCGACTCGACCTTGACCTGCAAGCGCAACAGGCCGCTGGCCAATCGGCCATAGCGCTGCAACTCGGCGGCTTGCGCGCCGTATACCTTTACTTCTTGCTGCGCGGCCAAGGCCTGCTCGGCACCGTGGGTCATTTGCCCGACGCGATCCTGAATGGTCGTGTTGAGCTTGCGATAGCGCTTGCCCACTACTGCAACGATGCCGCCGATCAGCGGACCGATAACAAACATGATCAGGGTCAGTTTGGGGCTGTGCCACAGCATCACCCCGATCAGACCGATGATGAGCAGACTGTCAGTCACGATGATCTTGATCGCGTCGCTGCTGGCTTGCGCGACTTGCTCGGTGTCGTAACTCAATCGCGAGACCAGCACGGGCACTGGCTCGGCATCCAGGCGCGTGGTCGGCAGCCGCAGGTACTTGCCCAGCAAGGCCAGCCGCAGATCACGAACCACGCTGCGGCCGGCGCGAGCCATGCCGTAATCGGTGGCAAACGTGGCCAAGCCACGGGCCAGAAACAGGCTGACGATGATCAGCGGAAACAGCAGCGCTGCCTCCGGATCGCGTTCGATAAAGCCGTCGTTGATCAACGGCTCCATCAGCGAAACGAATGCGGTGCCGGCCGCGGCCTCGATCACCATGCCAAAGACGGCCAAGGTCAGCAGCGGCCAGTACGCTTTGGCATAACCCAACAGCCGCCCATAAGTCGACCACGTTGTCGGCCTGGTCCCCGCCACCGGCGCGTTCACGGCGGAGTGCTGCCCACCGTGGCGATAGACACTTTTTCGTAGCCAAGCTGGCCCAGCACATCGAGCGCGGTCACCACCGATTGATGCGGTGTGCGCGCATCGGCGCGCAAGCTGACGCCGCGACTCGCATTGGCAGAATCAGTGCTCGCGCCGGCCACCGCCAGAATGGCTTGACGCAATGCCGGCCCGTCTTTCTGCAGCACTTCATTGCCGCCGATGAAGTAACGACCCTCGGCATCGATGATCACAATCAAGGGCTCGCCGGCTTCGGTGGCGACGCCGCTGGCTTCTGGCAACTGCAATTTGATCGCGCTGCGCTGGTCAAAGGTGGTGGTGACGACGAAAAAAATGATCAGACAAAACACCACGTCGATCAGCGATGTGAGATTGATCTCGACCTCGTCTTTGGGCCGTCCGCTGCCGAAGTTCATCGGCAGACGCTCAGTGGGGGCAGGCTCATCCGCAAAAGCTCATGAGCGCTTCGCTCACTTGCCCGCACGACGCCCGCGGGCGACCGGTGCCCGCGGTGAGCCGGCTTCCAAGGTGTCCAGCAGCGCAATCGCCTGCTTCTCCATTTCAACCACCAACTCGGACACCAGCCCGCGGAAATAACGATGAAACATCAATGCCGGAATCGCCACGCACAGCCCGCCTGCGGTACTGATCAGCGCCTCGCCGATACCACCTGCCAAGCGGCTGGCATCACCCACACCGGTTTCAAGAATGCCGAGAAACATGCGGATCATTCCGAATACGGTGCCCAACAGTCCCAGCAAGGGCGAGATGCCGGCAATCGTGCCCAGCGTATTGAGAAAGCGTTCCAACTCATGAGTCACGTGGCGACCGATGTCTTCGACCCGCTCCTTGATCTGCTCGCGTGGCTTGTGGCGCATTTCCAAAGCGGCGGCAAGCAGTTCGCCAAGCGGCGAATTCTGCCGCAGGGCGTCCAGATGGGCGGGCTCAAGTCGATGCTGATTAGCCCAATCGCGCACCTCGGGACCCAGCGTCGGCGGAATCACTTCGCGTCGACGCAAGGTCCAGAAGCGCTCCAGGACGATTGCTGCAGCGAGCGCCGCGCAGGCCATGATCGGCCACATTGTCCAGCCACCTGCCTTGATCAGCTCCCACACGCGATGCACTCCCAATGCGGCGCGGCGCCGCTGGCAAAAAGCTGCCGCATCTTACCGTGACCACGGTTGTGGGTGACGCCAGTCGCGGTTGCGCACGGCCGTGGCGGACAAATCAGGGCGAAGTGTGCAGGCTAGGATTGGCATCTTCGATTTCGTGCCAATAGCGTCGATGGGTGCTCCGCCGATGGGCGAACTCGACCTCCCCATCACGTCGAATCAGGACATTGATCGCACCGCTCTCAACCGTACCCATGATCGCCGCGTCGGTGGCTAGATAGCGGTCGATGACATCCGCGCGCGGATGCCCGAATCGATTGCGATGCCCGCTCGCAATCAACACGAATTGCGCTGACACCGCCTCCACAAACTGCTTGCTCGATGAACCGGAACTGCCGTGGTGCGGTACCACCAACAGGGTCGAAGCCAGTGGCTTGGCTTGCTCTCTAAGCAGGCGCGTCTCGATGATCTGGTTGATGTCACCAGGCAGTAGCGCGCTGCCACCCACTGCTTGCGCCCTCAATACACACGACGAATCGTTGCCCAACTCAGGGAAATTCTCAGGTGGATGCAGCAGCGAGAAACGCACCTCGTCCCACACCCAATCAGCCAATCCCGCGCAGGTTGCTGCGCCTTCAACTTGCTTGGGTTCTCCGCTGAGCAGCAAGCCCGGCGCGAATGCACGGTTGACCGCACCGGCCCCGCCAGCATGATCGTTGTCCGCATGACTGATCATCATGGCGTCCAAGCGACGCACTCCGAGTGCACGCAACGCCGGCACCACTGCGGCTTCACCCAGATCCAAGCCTCCGGTAAACGCTGGGCCTGCGTCGTACAGCAATGCGTGATGACGGGTTCGAAGCAATACCGAGAGTCCTTGGCCGACATCGATCACAGTCACCGACAACTCGCCGGCAGCCAGCCGCGGCTGCATCGGAAACAGCAAGGGCAACAGCAATAGGACGGCCAGCGGTTTGCCGGGGACACCGCGCGGCAGCAGCAAGCAGACGCTGCCCAACAATGCCAGCAACACCGCCCACAGGCTTGGTTCGGACAAGAACACCTGCGCCCAAGGCAATGTTTGCAACCACCCTGCCGCCCACCACAGTCCGTCCATCAACCACGCGGCAGCACCCAGCAGCGCGGCGGCCAGCGGGGGCCAAGGCAAGAACGCCACACCCAGCAGGGTCAAGGGGACTACCAGCAAGGTCACCAGCGGCACCGCCAACAGATTTGCCAGCACGCCAGCCAGCGAGACCTGTCCAAAAAACCACACGCTGAGCGGCAGCAAGCCCAGACTCATTACCAGTTGCGCCCGCAGCAAGCCATTCGCCCAACCGGTCTCGGCGATCGAGCGCGGCATGCACATAATCAGCCAAGCGACACCCAGAAAAGACAGCCAGAAACTGGGGCCAAGCAGGGCCAGCGGATCGACGGTCACTGCTGCTATGGCGGCCAGCGCCAAGCCTTGACTTGGCAACAAAGCGCGACGCCAGAGCACGGCCAGCAGTACGCAGGCGATCATCAGCAGGGTGCGCACCGCAGGCAATCCGAATCCAGCCAAGGCCGAATAAGCCGTCGCAAAAGGCAGGGCGAGCAAGGCCATGCCCTGCGGCCGCGGCAAGCGCAAGCCCAACGCCGGCCAGAACCAGTAGAGGAGGCGCGCAAGCAACGCGCCCAGCCCCGCCAGCAAGCCGATGTGCAAGCCGGAAATGGCCAGCAAATGAGTGAGCCCGGTCGCGCGCAGCCGCTCCCAGTCAGGGCCGCTCAAGGCACGCAAATCGCCGACCGCCAAGCCACGCAGGAATCGCACGGCCGGATCGTCAATGATCGCCGCCATCTGTGCCGAAATACGCATGCGAAGGGCATCGACACCGGCTTCATTCTGTAGGCGCAATGGCGCCGGCACATCGCGCAGGTAGCCGGTGGCGACGATGGCGTTTTCGAGTGCAAAGCGTTCGTAATCGAAGCCACCTGGATTGAGCGTGCCGCGTGGCCGCTTCATCCGCGCTGTGACTTGCCAACGCTGCCCCGGGCGCAGATCGTCGGCGGATTCGTTGAACCACGACAATCGAACCCGCGCGCCAGCCATTTCCGGCGCCTCGGCGGGCGGCGTATCGACGATGGCGGCAAAGCGCTGCTGACGTTCACCGCGCTCAGGCAAGCCGATGACTTGAATCGTCAGGGCGAGATCAACGCCTTCCAGCGCTTTCGGCAATCGCGCCTGCATGCCCCAGTGCGCATGCAGCAGCACCCAGCACAGACCCAGCACTGGCAGGGCAACCAGGCGACTGGCTGCAAACCGAATCGCAAGCAAGCCCGCGGTGGCGATTCCGCTGACGACGAGCGTGAACGGAGGCAAGTCTGGCGGCAGCAACCCCAGACAAACACCCATGACCACCAGCAGCGCTGACAGCGGCGACAGCAAGGGCGGGCAAAGCCAGTCGCCCCTTGCCTCGCTCATCGCGCTCACGCTGGACTGCTGTGGGTCACTCCGCGCAGCGTGCCGCCAGCCAATTCCAGCATGCGGTCCATTCGGCGCGCCAAGCTGCGGTCATGCGTCACCACCACCAGACTGGTGCCGATCTCCTGGTTGAGTTCGACCATCAGGCCATAGACTGCGGCGGCGGTGGTTTCGTCGAGGTTGCCGGTGGGCTCATCGGCCAATACGCAGGCCGGGCGCGTCACCAAGGCACGCGCGACCGCACAGCGCTGACGCTCGCCGCCCGACAACTCGCCCGGCTTGTGTTGCAAACGCTGACCCAGTCCCACCCGTTGCAGCAGTTCACGCGCAGGTGCGTCGGCCGCAGCCGGCGAACGACCAGCGATCAGCAGCGGCATCATCACGTTTTCCAAGGCCGTGAATTCGGGCAACAGGTGATGAAACTGATAGATGAATCCAAGCGCACGATTACGCAAACGACCGCGCTCGGCATCGCCCAAGGTCGACATCCGTTCGCCAACCACCCACACATCACCGGCAGTGGGCGCATCCAGCCCACCCAGCAGATGCAGAAGGGTGCTCTTGCCAGCGCCGGACGCGCCGACGATGGCGACCGTTTCGCCTTTGCTGATCGAAAAATCGAGGCCGTCAAATATCTTCGCCGTGAGGCCACCTTCGTCGTAGGTCTTACCCAAGCCGACGCAGCCCAACACTTCGTCAGTCGGCCGCGGATCAACCTCGTTTACCGCCATTTCATCCTTACTCATAACGCAACGCCGCTGCAGGATCGGTTCGCGCGGCGCGCCATGCGGGATACAGCGTCGCCAACAGGCACAACACAAAAGACATGGCCGCAATCAACAACAGATCTTCGCTTCGCAACAACGTCGGCACGCCGCTGATGTAGTAGACGTCGGCTGGCATCATCTCAAAGCCAAACAGCCATTCCATGGCGGCGACCACCCGCGAGAGGTTCAAGGTCAGTCCCACGCCGCCGGCCAGCCCGAGCGCAATTCCGATCAGGCCAATCAAGGTTCCTTGCACCATGAACGTTGCCATCACCGCGCCGGGGCTCAAGCCCAAGGTGCGCAGGATGGCGATGTCCGCCTGCTTGTCGGTGACCAGCATCACTAACGAGGAGACCAGGTTGAACGCCGCAACCGCGACGATCAACGACAGGATGATGAACATCACGGTCTTCTCGGTGGCAATCGCGCGAAAGAAATTGGCGTGATCACGGGTCCAGTCGCGGATGCTGAAGGCCTCGCCCATGCTGTCAGCAAGATCGCGGGCCACGTCCCACGACTGGAACATGTCGGCCAGACGCAGACGCACACCGGTGACGTTGTCACCCATACGCAACAAACGCTTGGCGTCGTCCAGATGAATCACCGCAAGGCCGAGGTCGTATTCCTGCGCGCCGGCGGAAAAGATGCCAACCACGGTGAAGCGCTTCATTTGCGGCAGCACCCCCACCGGAGTGGTGCGGAACTCCGGCACAAACACGGTCACCGTTTCACCGACGCGCGCGCCAAGCGTGAGTGCCAGATCGCGACCCAGGATGATCCGAAAGTCACCCGGCTGCAGATCGTCCAGCGAACCTTCCACCATCTTGTCGGCAAGCTCGGATACGCGCGGCTCGTGTGCGGGTGAAACGCCGCGCAGCATCACGCCCTGCACGCGACCGGTTTGCAGCATTGCCTCACGTTCAATGTAGGGCGCCGCGCCGAGTACCCGCGGATCTAGCTCCGCTTCGCGAACCGCTCGCGGCCAATCGCGCAAGGTGCCATCGACGCCGGACACCGTGGCGTGCGCGACCATCCCGAGAATGCGTGTGCGCAGCTCCTGTTCAAAACCGTTCATCACCGAAATGACAGTGATCAGGGCGGTGATGCCGAGCGCGATACCAAGCATCGACACTGCCGAAATAAAGGATATGAACTGGGTTCGCCGCTTAGCGCGGATGTAACGCAGGCCAATCGCGAGCGGAAGTGGTTGGAACATGGATTGCGCAGTCGCCCTGTTCAACAAGAATGAGATTGTTTGAAGCCTTGGATCAAACCCAAGTCGGCGACGAGCTTACCCGCTATTGACCATCGGCAGACCAGCCAGCAGTCGCCGCCGCAGTGCTTTTCGATCGCCCGCGTTCAGTGAGTCGGGCCAAAGCGTGAGCCGCTGCCGGCACCCATCAGCAACCACGTGCAGCACGGTCAGCGCACCTACGCGGTGCACTGCCAACGGCTCGACGCATTGTTCGCGATCTCCATTTGCAGCATCCGCCCAATCCAGCCACAGCGTTCCATCGCCCTTCCAGCGCAGACGAATGGGCTCGGCCTTGATCAGCTCTCGCCACACCAGCAGTGTCGCGGATACAAAAATCAGCGCACCAATCAGGACAGGGATTGCCGTTGCGGCAATCGCAGCAATGGCGAGCAAGGCCAGCATCACGACATAACCGACTCGCATCCGCGACCGGATCAGCTCAAGGCGTAAGGGTGAGGATGCGCTGGAGGATGCCATTCAGCTGGGGATCGACACAGATTTCGCGACCCATACACCATCGCCAAAGCACGTCGTCTTCGCTCTCCAGCAATCGCTCAAACTGCGCGCGCTCAGCAACATCAGCATCGGCCCAACATTGATCGAGGTAGCGCAGCATGAGCTGATCGAGCTCGCGCATGCCGCGCCGACAGCGCCAGCGCAGTCGACGCCGTTCGGCATTCTCATCAGTCACGCGCTCACGTGCTCACTCGCGCGCACGAACAACACGGCGGGCTCATCAGCCGCGCCGCTGGATCATCAGTTTCTTGATCTCGGCAATTGCCTTGGCAGGGTTAAGCCCCTTCGGACAGGTGCGCGTGCAGTTCATGATGGTGTGGCAGCGATAGAGGCGGAATGGATCCTCAAGATCATCCAAGCGCGCGCCAGTGTCTTCGTCGCGCGAATCGATGATCCAGCGATACGCTTGCAACAGGATCGCGGGACCAAGGTAGCGCTCACCGTTCCACCAATAGCTTGGGCAACTCGTCGAACAGCAAGCGCAAAGAATGCATTCGTAGAGTCCGTCGAGCTTTTTGCGCTCATCCGGCGACTGCAGACGCTCGCGATCCGGTGGCGGTGCCGTCTGCGTGCGGATCCAAGGTTTGATCGAAGCGTATTGCGCGTAAAAATGGGTGAGGTCGGGCACCAGGTCTTTCACTACCGGCATATGCGGCAGCGGATAGATGGGTACTTCCGCTTTACCGCAGTCGCCGATGGCCTTGGTGCAGGCCAAGGTATTGGTGCCATCGATATTCATGGCACAGGAGCCGCAAATGCCTTCGCGGCACGAGCGTCGAAAGGTGAGCGTCGGGTCCAGCTCGCTCTTGATCTTGATCAACGCGTCTAGAACCATCGGGCCGCAGCTGCCAAGATCGACCTCGTAGGTGTCAACCCTTGGATTCTCGCCATCGTCCGGATTCCAGCGATAAACCTTGAACGTGCGCAGCGAGCCGCGGGCACCTTTCGCCGCAAAGTGCTTGCCCTTGCGGACCTTGGAGTTTTTTGGAAGGGTGAATTCGGCCACGTTTGCGACTCTCTCTGATCAGTGCCTAGCAGCGGCGTCTGGCGACGGGTTCAGCAGCGTGTTCTGAAGCGACAAATCAATACGTCAAGCTCAGTACGTCCGCGCCTTCGGCGGCACCATCTCAACGTCTGCAGAAAGTGTGTACATATGCACCGGGCGATAATCGATGCGAGTAGTACCAACGTCGTCTACCCAGCACAAAGTGTGCTTGTGCCAGTCATTGTCACCGCGGTCAGGGAAGTCTTCACGCGCGTGCGCACCGCGGGATTCTTTGCGATTTTCGGCTGAGACCATAGTCGCCACGGCTTGCCCCAGCAGGTTCTGCAGTTCCATGGTTTCCAGCAAATCCGAATTCCACACCATCGAGCGATCCGAAATGCCGATGTCGGCGAAACTCGCGTGCACATCGGCGATTTTGGTCACGCCTTCTTGCAAGGTTTCGCCAGTGCGGAACACGGCGGCGTGGTTCTGCATGGTGCGTTGCATCTGATCGCGAATCTGCGCAGTCGGCACGCTGCCTTTTGCATAGCGGATGCGGTCCAAGTTGCCCAAGGACGCATCACAGGCCGAGCGTGGCATCGGTTTGTGATTGGCGCTGGGCTTGATCGTTTCAGCACAGCGATTGGCCACCGCACGGCCGAACACGACCAGGTCAAGCAGAGAATTGGAGCCCAACCGATTGGCACCATGCACAGAGACGCAAGCTGCTTCGCCGATCGCATACAAACCCGGCACCACATGATCCGGATTGCCATCCTTCAAGGTGACCACTTCACCGTGATAATTGGTTTGCAGGCCGCCCATGTTGTAGTGAACGGTCGGCAACACTGGAATCGGCTGCTTGGTCACATCGACATTGGCGAAAATCTTCGCTGTCTCCGCGATTCCCGGCAGCTTTTCGTGGATGACCTCCGGGCCTAGGTGCATCAGGTTCAAGTAAATATGATCGCGCTCAGGCCCGACGCCGTGGCCGTCGCGAATCTCCATCGTCATCGCGCGCGACACCACGTCACGCGACGCCAGATCCTTGGCGTTGGGCGCGTAACGCTCCATGAAGCGCTCGCCCTTCGAGTTGGTGAGGTAACCACCCTCGCCGCGCACGCCTTCGGTGATCAAGCAGCCCGCGCCATAGACACCGGTGGGATGGAACTGCACAAACTCCATGTCCTGCAGCGGCAACCCCGCGCGCAGGGCCATGCCACCGCCGTCCCCTGTGCAGGTGTGAGCCGAGGTGGCCGAGAAATACGCGCGACCATAGCCACCGGTGGCGAGCACCGTGCCGTGTCCGCGGAACAGGTGCAGCTCGCCGGTCGACATGTCCAAAGCCAACACGCCGCGACAGCAGCCTTCTGAATCCATGATCAAGTCGAGCGCAAAATACTCGATGAAAAAGCGCGCGTCATGGGCAAGGGACTGCTGATACAAGGTGTGCAGAATGGCGTGGCCGGTGCGGTCCGCCGCCGCGCAGGTACGTTGCGCCGTGCCTTTTCCGTAATGGGTAGTCATGCCCCCAAATGGGCGCTGATAAATCTTCCCGTCTTCAGTGCGCGAGAACGGCACGCCGTAGTGCTCAAGCTCGATGATCGCGGGAATGGCTTCGCGACACATGTACTCGATGGCGTCTTGGTCGCCGAGCCAGTCCGAGCCCTTGATCGTGTCGTAGAAGTGAAAACGCCAATCGTCTTCGCCCATGTTGCCAAGCGCCGCCGACACGCCGCCTTGCGCGGCCACCGTGTGCGAGCGAGTCGGGAACACCTTGGTGATACAGGCGGTCGACAATCCTTTCTGGGCAAGTCCAAAGGTGGCGCGCAAGCCAGCGCCACCGGCGCCAACCACCACCATGTCATAGAAATGTTCGGTGATCTTGTATGCGGTTGACATGCGGGTTAGCCGGTAAATGCGATGCGTCCAATCGCCATCAAGGCGATCAGTGCGGCGAGCAAGGTGGCAAAGCGAACGAAAATCTGCAGGCTAAGTTCTTGCCAGCGGACGTGAATGTAATCTTCGATGACCACTTGCAGGCCCAGTTGTGCGTGCCAGAACAGGGCGATCACAAATGCGGCGAGCAAAATGGCGTTACGCGGTTTGGCCAGCATTTCACGCGCTTGGTCCTGGTCGGCACCAACCAATACAAGCAGCAGCCAGAGGAAATACACCGTGAGCGGCACCAACGCGACAGCGGTCAGGCGCTGCAGCCACCAGTGGTGGGTTCCAGAGTGAGCGGAGCCCAAGCCACGGACTCTTCCAAGCGGTGTTTGCAAGCTCATCCGGCACCTCCAGAAAGCACAGCCATCCACAGTGCGGCCGTTGCCAGCACACTCAATATCACCACCGCCCAACCGGTCTGATAGGTCCGCGTGAGGTCAAGCCCCCATCCCATATCCCAGCCAAGATGGCGGATTCCATTCAACAGGTGATAGAGCAAGGCGAACGAAAAGCCAGCGAGAACAATTTGCCCATAAGGCGCAGAAAGGTGCTGCTGAAAGGCGTCATAACGACCACCGTCTCCGGCAATTCGATGCAACCAGAACGCAACGCCGAACGCACCTATTGCAAGCGCAACGCCGGTGCCGCGATGGACGATCGACAGCATCGAAGTGAGCTGCGGTCGGTAAATCTGCAAATGCGGTGACAACGGTCGTTCGCGTTTTGTTGTGGACACGCAGTAGCCCTCGCCTGTGAATGCGCAGTGTGACGCATCTGCCGCCAAAACGACGTCAATTCGCTTTAGAAGTCGATGCAGCGTCCGTTCTTTTCCCAATCCCCGTAGCGAGTTGGCTCAGGCCCCTCCCGGCCACCAATCTCGCGTGCTTTCGGTAGCTCGTTGACATCAGCCACTGGCACCTCATCCGAGTTGGCCTCTGGCTCGGCTTCGACACGCTGTTGACCTATCATGTTGCCTCCGTTGCAACCATCGCAGAGTAATACGCGCCCCCATGCCGAGCAACCCGGCGCAGCAAATTTGTGCGGACACCTCAAACGAGCGACTGCTTGGCTGGGAAGTTCTGGAGGTGCGCGGGGCAGACGCGACCGCATTTTTGCAGCGGCAGACGATGAATGACGTGACGGCACTCAACGCCGTGGGCGACTCGGGGCAGTCGCACTGGAACGGACTGCTCAACGCCAAAGGCAGGCTTCAGGCCCTGTTTCTTCTGCTCAAGGTTACTGCAGATGGCTGGTGGCTGATCGCGCCGGATGCGTCGGCGGCCACCTTGAACTTTTTGCTGCGACCCTTCCTGTTTCGCAGCAAACTGGAGTTGCTCGAGCGCACGGACCTTGCCGCATTCGGTCGTTGGATCGCGGACGTTGATGCACGCTCCTGGCAATCGCTGAGCAGCTCTATCAGCCATAAGCAAGTGGCCGAATTTGCGTTTCCCAGCGAATCTGGCGCGCGTGAACTGCGCATTGAGCCCAGCGCTTCGGCAATCGCCGTCGATTCGGCAGCCGATGCACGCTGGCGACTGGACGACCTACGTTGCGGTTTACCGCGACTGTCAGCCTTGCTGACTGACAGTTGGACGCCGCACATGCTTGGATTGGATCGATTGCATGCCTTCAGCCTGAAGAAGGGCTGTTACCCAGGCCAGGAAATCGTCGCGCGCACCCACTATCTGGGCCGAAGTAAACGATATTTGCAGCGCTTTGACGCCGAACGGGCCATCGAAATCGATGCGATGGCGGTCAATTCTGCGGGGGAAGAAATCGGCAACACAATTTGTAACGCATCATCGGGAGTGAGTCACACTGCGTTGGTAGTAACCGCGTTGCAATCGCTGGATGGCGCGCGGCTGCGGCAATCCCAACTGAGCTTGCGTCCACTTGCTTTTGCTGGCGCGTAAGCGCTGGCAGTCGAGGGTGTCAGATGGCAATTGGAATTGCCGGCGATTTCTGCTAATTCATGCAACTACTCTGGGAGGGTAACGCTATGCAAATGCTTCCGTCGATGCCGAAGTCAGCGCATGTCTTGATGTTTGCAATTGGGCTGGGCTTAGCTTGGCAAGCGAGCGCCGACACGTTTACCTTCGCGGTTGAGCCGTCATATCCGCCCGACCAGGCGCAAGAGGTTTACAAGCCCCTGATCGACTATCTGGCGCGAACGACCGGGCACACATTCACGCTCAACACACCGCGCAACTATCACCTGCACTGGCGAGACATCCGCCGCGGCACGCCATTCGATTTCGTCTTCGAAGAAGCCCACTTTGTCGACTATCGCGCTCAACGTTATGGGTTCGAGCCTCTCGTAAAAAAGGCCAACAAGACTGTCTACACCTTGATCGCAGACGAACAGTTCGCGGAGAAAGGACTATCGGGCTTGGTCGGTAGAAGAATCGTCTCGATGCCAGCGCCGAGCTTGGGTTTCGCGATGTTGGCGGAGATGTACAGCAATCCGATTTCGCAGCCAGATTTTCGCTCTGAAGCGAGCTCTTGGCGGGACGGCGTAGAAATGGTATTCGCCGGCGACGCAGAAGCAGCAATGGTGCCGTCCTTCATCGCTGCCGAGTACCCCAATCTGGTGCCGATCAAGGAATCACGCGGTCTCGCGGGTGCGGCCATATCAGCGGCACCGACGGTAAGCGCCGAGGTAAAACAGGCAGTGCGCGAAGCGCTGCTTAAACTGCACGAGGACAACGACGCCTACAACACGCTGGTTGAGTTGGGCACAACGCAATTCGAAAGCACGTCGGCTGCCGACTACTTCGGTGCCGAAAAAGCACTTTCAAGCTTCTTTGGCTATGTGCCGCCGTCGACGCCGCCTCCCGCTGCCGAACCAGCGGCAGATGCCGTCGAGTGATGGTCGGGTCCTGAGGCGAATCGTTTGGCGGAGCAAGCTCCGCTCTGCCCACGCAGGCAATTGCCTGTGCCTTCGCCGTAAAGTCGAGCTTGCTCGGCTGTTTTTCACTCCTCTCTGGGATGCGATGAATCGCCAACGCTCAGCGTGGCTTAGACAACATGGTTGCGATCCAGCGCCAGACCATGCCAACGATGATGTCTACACGTTGCGCGGGGCGAAAGGAAACAACTCCGCCATTTTTTCATACCAGGCGCGCTGCTCGTCAGTGCTGGCGGGCGGCACGCGCACGCTCAGCTCGACGATTTGATCGCCGCTTGAGGCTGCCTGCGAGCCGTCCGGCATGCCGCGGCCACGCAGCCGCAGGCGCTTACCGCTGTCTGAACCCGGCGGAATCTTGAGCTGCACCGTACCGGCCATCGTGGGCACGCCGATTTCGGCACCCAGGGCAGCCTCCCATGGCGCAATCGGCAACATGTAATGCAAGTCGCGTCCGTCTAATTTGAATTGCGGGTGCGGTCGGTAGGCAATTTCCAGCCGCAGGTCCGCACCTCCGCGCCCCTGCTTGGCCAACCGAATCTGCTGACCCGGCGCGATACCGCGCGGAATGCGCACTTCCAAGGTTCGATCATCAATGCGAACCCGCTGGGTGCCGCCGTTGAAAATGACGTCGAGGTCCACCTTGATGGTCGCCTGTTGATCACGGCTGGCACCCATGGCGGGACCGCGCTCCGCGGGCCGCGCGCGACCGAACAACGACTCAAAAAAATCACCGAACCCGGAAGCTCCGTCGCCGCCTGAAAAGCCTTCGCGCGGATCAAAGCCGTATCCCGGTTGCCCTTGACCTGGCTGATACTCCTGGCCGGCGCGAAAACCGCGCGACTTGAGTTGATCGTAGGCGGCACGCCGCTCAGCATCCTTGAGCGCTTCGTACGCCTCGTTGATGGTCTTGAAACGTTCTTCAGCGCCGGCTTCCTTGCTGACATCCGGGTGGAACTTGCGGGCCAACCGGCGATAGGCGGTCTTGATCTCCGCCTCGCTGGCTTCGGGCTTTACCCCGAGAATGTCGTAGTAGTCCTTGAACTGCATGCGTTTTTAACTCACCAAGTGGTGCGGCCGAGCGCCCGCGATCAGCAGATCGCAGACGTCGTTGGCAGCGGAACGTCTGTCTTGAGCTTAGCTTAGCCCGGACTCGACGCAATCAAGTCGCCGGTTCACATCCTGTCATGCTGAGAACGCTACCCTCTGCTGCCCTTCCCCATCGAGAGACCCGATCCATGACAATTCAAGTAGGCGACCACATCCCCACTGCCACCCTCAACCTGATCAAGGATGGCGTGCAGGCGGTGACCACCGACAGCCTGTTCGGAGGCAAAAAAGTAGTTCTGTTTTCGGTGCCTGGCGCGTTCACGCCCACCTGTTCTGCACGCCACGTGCCCGGCTTTATCGAGAATCTCGACGCGTTCACTGCCAAGGGCATCGATGTCGCTTGCGTGTCGGTGAACGATGCCTTCGTGATGAGCGCGTGGGGTAAATCCATGAGCGTGCCCGACAGCATGCAATTGCTGGCAGACGGCAATGGCGATTTCGCGAAGGCGCTGGGCTTGGAACTTGATGCCAGCGGCTTTGGCATGGGCGTGCGCAGCCAGCGTTTTGCGTTGTACGCCGAAGACGGCGTGGTCAAGCAACTGCACGTGGAGGCCCCGGGCGAGTTTCGCGTCTCGGCGGCCGAATACGTATTGGCGCACCTGGCCTGATTCAGGCCAATGCATTTCGCGTTCTGAGGCAGGCAGGCTCACGCCGATTGGCGTGAGCCTGCCCGCTCCCATCAGGAGTCGCTGGGAGCAACAGGCTCGGAGGTCTCAGCGACATCGCTGACGCCATCTGGCGTCACCCCAGCATCGACGATCAGCACTTCGTCCTCCTCTAACGCATCGACCCGCACCACCCCTGCCAGCACTTCATCCGCAGGCAAACGGATCAAGGTCACGCCCTGGGTATTGCGGCCAACGCGGGCGATCTCGGCGGCGCGCGTGCGCACCAAGGTGCCCTGATCGCTGATCAGCATCACTTCATGACGATCATCAAGTTGAATTGCACCCACCAGTGCGCCGTTGCGGTCGCTGGTCTGGATTGCGATCACTCCCTGTGAGCCACGCCCTTTGCGCGGGTAATCCTCAAGTGGCGTGCGCTTGCCGAAGCCATTGGCGCTCGCTGTAAGAATCTCGCCATCGTCTTGGGCCACGATCATCGACACCACGCGCTCGCCCTCGGCCAAGCGCATGCCGCGCACACCGGTGGCGGTGCGGCCCATCGAACGCACTTCCGATTCGACAAAGCGCGCGGCTTTGCCATTCGAGGAGAACAACAAAATGTCGCGCTTGCCATCGGTGATAGCCACATCGACCAGCGAGTCACCGTCGTCGAGGCTGATGGCGATCTTGCCGCGCGCCAGCTGATACGAGTACTCCACCAGCGGCGTCTTCTTCACCGTGCCCATGGCCGTGGCAAAAAACACGAACATATCCTCGGGGAAATCGCGCACCGGCAGCACGGCCTGAATTTTTTCACCCGGCTCCAAGGCGACAAAATTGATGATCGGCCGTCCACGCGCGTTGGGACCGGCATCCGGCAATTGATACACCTTCGGCCAAAACACCTTGCCGCTGCTGGTGAAGCTGAGCAACACGTCGTGGGTATTGGCGATCCACAGCCGCTCAACGAAATCTTCTTCTTTGATCGCCGTGGCGCTGCGGCCACGGCCGCCACGGCGCTGGGCGCGGTAGCTGGTGACAGGCTGCCGCTTGGCGTAGCCGGCGTGTGACAGCGTCACCACAACATCTTCTGGCGCAATCAAATCCAGAATATCGAGGTCTTCTTGACTGGCGCGAATCTCGGTACGCCGGCCGTCACCGTACTCAGCGAGCAACGCTTGCAGCTCATCGCGTATCACCTGCAACAGGCGATCCGGATCTTCCAGAATCTCGATGAGCGCGGCGATCACTTCGAGCAGGGCGCGGTATTCGTCGGTGAGTTTTTCCTGTTCCAGCCCGGTCAGGCGGTTCAGGCGCATCTCCAGGATTTCTTTGGCCTGCACTTCCGACAGCTGGTAGCCGTCTTCGAGCAACCCCAGACCTTCTGCAAGGCCTTCAGGCTGCGACGCCGACGCACCCGCCGCTGACAACAGCGCGCGCACCATGCCGGCGTCCCAGAGCCGCTCAAGCATGCGTTCGCGGGCGACCGCCGGGCTTTCAGAGGTCTTGATCAACTCGATCATTTCATCGATGTTGGCCAGCGCTACGGTCAACCCTTCGAGGATGTGAGCGCGTGCGCGGGCTTTGCGCAGCTCGAAAATGGTCCGGCGAGTGACCACTTCGCGACGATGGCGGATAAACGCCTCCAGCATCGCCTTCAGAGTCAGCAACTGCGGCCGGCCGTTGACCAGCGCCACCATGTTGATGCCAAACACCGACTGCATCTGGGTCTGCTGATACAGATTGTTGAGCACCACATCGGCGGCTTCACCGCGCTTGATCTCGATGAAAATGCGCATGCCGTCCTTGTCGGACTCGTCGCGCAATTCGGAGATGCCCTCCAGCTTTTTCTCTTTCACCAGCTCAGCGATCTTTTCGATCAGCCGTGCCTTATTCACCTGATAGGGCAACTCGCTGACAATGATTGCCTCGCGGTTGCTGTTCTCATCGATTTCGATTTCAGCGCGCGCGCGCATCAGCACGCGGCCACGGCCGGTGCGATAGGCGGCGTGGATGCCGGCCGAGCCGTTGATGATGCCGGCGGTCGGAAAATCCGGCCCTGGCACATGCTCCATCAAGGCTTCGATCTCGATCTCGGGATCGTCGATCAGAGCCAACGTGGCGGCAATGATCTCGGACAGATTGTGCGGCGGAATGTTAGTCGCCATGCCCACTGCGATGCCAGTCGAACCATTGACCAGCAAGTTCGGAAAGCGCGTCGGAAGGACAGTCGGCTCGATCGTGGATTCGTCGTAAGTGGGTCGAAAGTCGACGGTTTCTTTGTCGATGTCGGCGAGCAATTCCTGGCTGATCTTCGACAACCTCGACTCGGTGTAGCGCATCGCTGCCGGCGGATCGCCGTCGACCGAGCCGAAGTTGCCCTGCCCGTCGACCAGCAGGTAGCGCAGTGAGAACGGCTGCGCCATGCGCACGAGCGTGTCATAGATCGCACTGTCGCCGTGCGGATGGAATTTACCCATCACCTCACCGACGATCTGCGCCGACTTGACGTGCTTCTTGGTGCTGAAGACGCCGAGCTCGCTCATCGCGTACAGAACGCGCCGATGCACTGGCTTTAAGCCATCCCGGACATCCGGAAGCGCACGCCCCACGATCACGCTCATGGCGTAATCAAGATAGCTCTTGCGCATCTCGTCTTCGAGGTTTACCGGGATGATTTCTTTTGCCAGTTCTGCCATGCGAAATCCAAAATGTGAACGGTTTGCAGCGCCGCGCGCGAATGCTGCCCAGTACGGCGGCAAAGGCGTATGCGGGGAGGGGAAAAGCGCTGCGGATTAGCCCGAAATGTTAGCACGGGGGCGGGTTTGGGCCTATCTCGGCGCGGGCAGGACCGTGCTCGTCCCGGCGCTATCGACAATGCGACAGTGAATCAACGCCGAGGCGCAGAGAATCGCCGAGAGCACAACGAAAGCGACCGCCGCACTTCGTAAGGTGGAGTGATGCGCAAAGGCGCGCTGTTGTGGGAGCGCCGGCAGGCTATTCAGGGCTGCGAGTGAAGGGCAGCTTGCATCCGCTGCGCATCAGGGTATTCGACCACGCCATGCTCAGTGACAATGGCGTCGATCAGATTGGCGGGGGTGACATCGAACACAGGATTCCAAGCCTTGCCACCCGGCGCAGCGGTAGTGGTGCCGCCAAGGCCAAGCAATTCCGCCGCATCACGCTGCTCGATTTCGATCAGGTCGCCGCTGGCAGTCTCAAAGTCGACGGTGGATGCCGGCGCCACGACCATGAAACGGACACCATGATGTTTAGCAGCGATGGCAAGGCTGTACGTGCCAATCTTGTTGGCGACATCACCATTGGCGCAGATGCGGTCGGCACCGACGATCACCCACTGCACTTTGCCGCTTGCCATCAGATGCGCGGCAGCCGAGTCGGCAATCAGGGTGACGTCGATGCCGTCTTGCATCAGCTCCCACAGGGTCAAGCGCGCCCCTTGCAGCCAAGGCCGGGTTTCGCCGGCAAATACCTTGTCGATTCGACCTTCGGCAACGCCGGCGCGAATCACGCCCAAGGCGGTACCAAATCCAGCGGTGGCCAATGATCCGGTGTTGCAGTGGGTCAAGACGCCAGAACCAGGCGCGATCAAGGCGGAACCCAAACCACCCATGCGTCGATTGGCGGCGAGATCTTCGGTTTCGATGGCCAGCGCCTCGGCCAGCAGCCGCGCGCGCCAATCGGCCCCAGACGCGCCTAAGCATCGACTCATGCGACGCAACGCCCAAGCCAAGTTGACCGCAGTCGGCCGCGTGGCATTCAGCTCAGCGAGGATTGCGGTCAACTGGGTCAGCGCCTCTGCCCCGGAAGCTGCGACCAGCGTGCGCGAGGCAAGCACCACACCCCAGGCCGCCGCGATGCCGATGGCCGGCGCACCGCGCACGACCAGATCGCGAATGGCCTGCGCAACATCGTGAGCCGTCTCGCAGCGCACTTCCTCCTGCACAAAGGGCAGCTTGCGTTGATCCAACAAGATCAGCGCATCGGTACGCCAACTCACTGCGCGCACGCGGTCGTAGCGAGCGTAATCAATCCTGTCAGCGGCAATCATGGTGCAACACCTGCGTTCGAATCCGGCGCGAAGAATACTCCAGACACGTGCGGCGACTGCCCGCAACAGGTGCCACACGTCCTTAAGAAACAGGCGTCGCTGTTGTCAAAGCAGCACCAGCGCTATCCTGCGGGCATGGCCACCCGCAAAGCGACCCAAACCCGCGTCAAGACAAACGACGAATCCAACGATTCGCCGCCTGCGAAAGCGGTCAAGACAACGCGCCAGGCAGTTGCTGAGGCGAAGCCGAAGTCCAAGCCGAAGCCGAAGCCCAAGCCCAAGCTGAAGCCCAAGCCGGGTCCAAAGCCAACGCTGGTGGCGGCGAAGCGAAACCTGGTCGTCGCTGACGCTGAAGCCAGCAGCCAGCGCCGGCCACGCCCGCTGAGCGCGCCAGACCGCGAACGGCGCTTCAATCTGATTTTGCAAACTGCTTGCCTGAAAGCCGGCACCGCAGCGGCGATCACCACGATTACCCGCAAAGTGCCGCTGTTGGGGAAGCTGGCGCCGGTGGTGCTCGGCTCGATGGCCGAAACCGTAGCGCTTGCCAAGATTCAGAAGCAGCTGGTGCGGGAAATCCTCGAACTGTACGAATTGGAGCTGACTGAAGCCGAAGAACAAGGCGTGATTCTGTTGGCTACTGCCGCCAACATCGGTGCCCAGCAGCTTTCGAAGCGCACGGTTGAGCAATTGATCAAACAATTTGCTGGCCTGCTGTATCGGCCGGTTCTGGCGCGCGTGCTACCCATCGCGGCGTTGGTGACCGAAATCGCCGCGTCGGTCGCCAGCACCTACGCCGTCGGCAAGCGTGCCCAAGCCTTGTGCCTGCTGCCTGGCACCGGCGTGCGCAATCTGGGCGAACTGTTTCGCGGCCTCTCGGGCATCGATCAGACGCGCTTGTTCAAGTGGAGCGGCGAAGCGCTGAATCTGGCGATCAAGCCATTTCGTGGCGTGCTTTCGGCCATCATTCCGGGGCTGCGCTAGGTCCGGGACTGCGCTAAGCAAGTGCTGGCGATCTCAAGCGCTGGCCATCTCAAGTGCTGGCCATCTCAAGCGCAGGAGATCTCAAGCGCAGGCAAACGGAAATGCAATGGTGCTTTCGATGCCGGTCGAGCCGAGCATCGCCGCCAGCAGACGATCCATTCCCAGCGCGACCCCGGCACACGCTGGCAGCCCCGCCTCCAGCGCCGCCAGCAAGCGTTCATCCTTCGCTGGAGTGGGCGCGCCACGCGTTCGCCGAACCTCAAGATCACGCTCGAATCGAGCTCGCTGTTCGACCGCATCGGTCAGCTCGTGATAGCCATTGGCCAACTCAAGCGGGCCCAAGAACACCTCGAAACGCTCGGCGACTGCCTCAACGCCGACGCCACGCAGCTTGGCCAAGGCGCATTGCGATGCCGGGTAGTCGTAAAGCAGTAGCAGTTGATCCTGTGGAAACAACGGCTGGATAAGGTGGCTCAGCAACAGATCCAGCCAGTCGTCGCGGGTCACGCCCATCGGATCGATGTGGATCGATGCCGCGCAATCACGCAGCTCGCCAATTGTCACTGTCATCGGATCCACTGCCACCGCATCGATGAACAACTGTCGATAGCTGATTCGCTCAACCCGTGCTGACTTGCCAACCAATCCCAGCGCCGCTGTCACGAGCTCCGCAACCTCATCCATCAGCCGGCGGTGATCCCAACCGAGGCGATACCACTCCAGCATGCTGAACTCAGGATTGTGGCGACCCCCGGCCTCACCATCACGAAAAACCCGACCCAGCTCGTAGCAGTGGCCTACCCCACCTGCCAGCAGTCGCTTCAGTGCGAACTCGGGCGATGTGCGCAACCAGCGCTGTCTTGGTCCTGCCGCCGATGGCCCTGAGAATTGCAGGGAAAAGCTGGCAATGTTGGGATCGGTATTGCCGGCTTGCGAGAGGATTGGGGTTTCGACTTCAAGCGCGCTGCTGCGTGCGAAGTGGTCGCGGATCAGGGCGTTGAGCTGGGCGCGCAGGCGCAGGGTGGCGAGCGTGGCTGTGGGTTGCCAGTGGGACTGCGCCCCGGCTTGTTCCTTGGGCATGATTTTTAGTCGCGATAGTTCAAGCATCGCCGCGTGTGAAACTCGACGCCGCTGCAGCACCACTCATTATGCCTTGCGACCCAGCTATCCCGGGCCGTTGCCATGTTCGGCCAAGCACGCCAGCAGCTTCGCCTCATCCCAAATCGCCACACCCAGTGCTTGCGCAGCAGCCAATTTGGAGCCCGCCGCCTCGCCGGCAACCAGGAAGTTCGTCTTCTTCGACACGCTGCCAGACACCTTTGCCCCCAAAGCTTCAAGTTTGGCTTTGGCTTCGTCGCGACCGATGCTGGCCAAGGTGCCAGTGATGACCGCGGTCTGACCGGCCAAGGGCAGCGGGTTGGTTTCGATGACAGCTGGAGCGGCGCCTCGCAGTTCGGCAATCTGCTCATCGACGCGGCGCAGTCGGCCGCCCCAATCACTATCTGCCAGCAGCTGTTGCAGAGACTTGATCGCCGCCGAATCGGCATCAAAGCCGACCGCTTCGTGCAGCGCCTGCAGGCTCGGAAACCGCTCACTGATGCGCTGCAAGGACGTTTCGCCGATGCCATCCAGCGGGGCGCCCAGCGCTTTCGCCGCGCCCAGCAATCGCGACAGCGTCAACGAACGCACAAACGCAGGATCAGGCGCTTGCTCGGCGATCTTTAGTCCCGCCGCGAGCAAGCCGGCGAGCACTTCTTGATTGTGCGATTGCGCAAAAAACGCGGCGACCGCCTGCGCCACCTTGGGGCCGACATCAGGCACCGCCATCAGCAGCAGGGCATCGGCTTGTACCAAGCGCTGCAAGCTTCCCAATGCCTTGGCCAGTCCTTTGGCAGTGCCCTCGCCTGCTTGCATGATGCCGAGTGCGAACAGCAAGCGATCCAGCCGGCAAACTCGACTGGCATCAATCGCAGCCAGCAGATTCTCCGCCCAGCGACTGGCCAGCTTGCCGCCCTTTTGCGACTTCGGCGTGGTTCCGTCGGCCGCTTTCGCGGCAGCGCCCGTGATGCGGGCTGCGCCTTCACTCGCGCCTGCGGCGCTCGCTTGGTCTCGAGCATGCGCCTGCGCCCGCATCGCCTGCAGCGTCGCCACATCCAGTCGGTACAGGTCAGCCACGCTACTGACAAAGCCCAGATCGACCAGATCCTCGCAAATGCGATCACCCAAGCCTTCGATGTCCATGGCCCGACGCGAAGCAAAATGGCGCACAGCTTCCTTGCGCTGGGCCGGGCAAAACAAGCCGCCGCTGCAACGCGCGACTGATTCGCCTTCTGCGCGAATGACCCGTGATCCACACTCCGGGCAAACTTCTGGCAGCCGCCAGACCTGACTGTGCAACGGCCGCTGTTCGATCAAAACCCGCGCCACCTCGGGGATGACATCACCGGCTCGCCGCACGATCACGGTGTCGCCCACCCGCACATCAAGCCGCTCAATCTGGTCGGCGTTGTGCAAGGTCGCATTGGTGACGATCACGCCAGCCACCTGCACGGGTGCCAGCCTTGCCACTGGTGTGATCGCGCCGGTACGGCCCACCTGCACGTCAATCGCTTCAACGCGGGTGAGCTGCTCCTGCGCCGGATACTTGTGCGCAATCGCCCAGCGCGGTGCGCGCGAGACAAAGCCCATCGCCTGCTGCTGATCGAACCGATCCAACTTGTAAACCACGCCGTCAATATCGAACGGCAAGCCGTCTCGCTGCGCGCCGATCTTGCGAAAGTACGCCAGCAGGCCAGCCGCGCCAACCGCCGTCTCGTTCAACGGACAAACCGGCAAGCCGAATTCGCGCATTGCATCCAACATCTGCGAATGCCGCTGAGGGACTTCCCAACCGTCTACCGCACCCAACGAATACACAAAACAGGCGAGCGGTCGCTTCTGGGTAATGGCGGGGTCAAGCTGCCGCAGTGATCCAGCGGCCCCGTTACGCGGATTGGCCAACACCCGCTCGCCGTGCTCGCGTGCCCACGCGTTGTAGCGCTCAAAACCGGCACGCGGCATGTAGACCTCGCCACGCACTTCCAGAACGGGTGGCGCGAGACCCCGCAGCATCAAAGGAATCGCGCGGACGGTGCGCAAGTTGGCGCTGACGTCCTCACCCACGCTGCCATCACCGCGGGTCGCACCTTGCACGAACACGCCGTGCTCATAGCGCAAACTGATCGCCAAGCCGTCAAGTTTGGGCTCAACCGAGAACTCAGGGTTCTGCTCACCCGTTTCTCGCTCGATGCGAGCAACAAACTCGGCGACCTCGTGCTCGGCAAACGCATTGCCCAGCGACAACATCGGCAACCCATGCTCGACCTGCGCAAACGCCCGTGAAGTCGTCGAACCTACCCGTTGACTGGGTGAGTCGGCCGTCAGCAGCGCTGGAAACTGCGTCTCGATCGCTTGCAGCTCGATCAGCAGACGGTCGTATTCGGCATCCGGAATCGACGGATCGTCGAGCACAAAATAGCGATGGTTGGCGTCGTTGAGTTGTTTGCGCAGCAGAGCGGCGCGTTCACAAGCATGTTCGGAGGAGGTATCCATTTGCAGCCCGCCCGCTCACCAAGGCTTGCCGATGGTCTGCTGCTCACGCTTTCGATCAAACGCGCGCAACTCATCACGCAGATGCGCAATACGCTGGCGACCTAGTGCGTTGCGCTGGTCATCCAACAGATTGGCGTTGAGCAATTCGGCCATGCGCTGAGCCGCGGGCAGCATGGCGTCCCAGGCGTCCAGGCCTGAAAGCGGACCTGGCAAGGCCATGAAAAAACTGATCCCTGGCGTTTCCAACTTTTCCAGATCGCGCAGGTCAAACGTGCCTGGCTTGACCATGCTGGCAACGCTGAAGATGGGCGCCTGACCGGCGCGGCCGTCGATGCTGCGATGAAAAATGCTCATCGCGCCAAAGGCAAGACCGACCTTCTCGGCCGCCACCACCAGATCGGCGCCGTGAATCAACATCCCTTCGCGCGCAGCAACGTGCAAGCTCACGATCTTTTCGAAATCAGCCGGCGGAGCAGTGCCATGGTGGGCCGCTGTTGACGCCGAACTTGCATCTCCGCCCAAGGCGCGTTCGAGCGCTGCGAGCTCGCTGGCGATCGTCTCCTCGCTTAACGGCTCACCGTCTTCTCCCAACGATGGCTCGCGGCGGCCGACGGACTTCTTGCCAAACAAGCGTCGGCCTTGGTCGGGCTTGCGCGGCCGTCCAAAGAAGTAGATCAGCCCGAGCAACACCACACCGGCCAATCCGACCAGTCCGGCGATCATTGGATTCCAACTCATTTCATTCCTTGTCTGTACTGTTGCCGGAGCAAATCACGCCGCGCCGGCCAGGCGTGCGGCTTCTGCCAAATCCACCGATACCAAGCGCGATACACCGGGCTCGCGCATGGTGACGCCTGCCAACTGCTGCGCCGCTTCCATGGTCGCCTTGTTGTGGGTGACGAACAGGAACTGGACCTTCTCGCTCATCTCGCCAACCATCGCACAGAAGCGGCCGACATTGGTCTCATCCAGCGGCGCGTCGACTTCGTCCAGCAAACAGAACGGCGCCGGATTGAGGCGGAAAATTGCAAACACCAAGGCAACCGCGGTGAGCGCCTTCTCGCCACCTGAAAGCAGCGAAATGTTGGATACGCGCTTGCCCGGCGGCCGCGCCATGATCGCGACACCAGTATCGAGCAAGTCTTCGCCAGTGAGTTCCAGATAGGCATGGCCGCCGCCGAATAGCCGCGGATACAGTTCCTGGACACCACTGTTGACGCGATCAAAGGTGTCCTTGAAGCGACCACGGGTTTCCCGATCTATCTTGCGAATGGCGTCTTCCAACGTCTCCAACGCAGTCGAGAGATCCAGGTGTTGGGCGTCCAGATAATCCTTGCGCTGCGCCTGCTCGCCGTATTCGGCAATGGCAGCCAGGTTGACCGGCTCCAACCGGCGGATGCGCGTCTCCAGATCTGCCAATGACTGCTGCCAACGCTCGATGCTGGCGTCCTCCGGCAAGCCGGCGATCACGCTGACCAGTTCCAATCCAGCTGCGACGATCGCATCGACCAAGGCTTGCGCGCGCAGTGCCTCGGCTTGCTCGGCGAGGCGTTGCTTTTGCAGCAGCTCTCGCAGCGCCAAACCCTGCTGATCGGCGCGTTGGCGCTGTTGCTCGTAGCGGCGTAATTCGGATTCGATGGCGTCCACTGCGGCGCGCGCGGCGGCTAGCTCCTTTTCTACGATCAGCCGCTGATCCAGCGTGGTTTGCCGCGACGCTTGCAAGACTTTGATCGGCGCATCGCCATCCGCCAGCTGCACGTCGAGTTCGGCCAAGCGCGCTTGCAACTGCGCGCGCTGTTGTTGCATGCGCGCCAAGGCTTGGGTCAACGACTGCAAGCGGGCGCGTTGCGATTCCACCTTGAGCGCCAACTGATGACCGGCATCACGCGACTCGCGAGCGGCGGCACGCGCCAGCTCGCGGCCTTCGATCAGGCCACGCCGTGCCGCGTCCAGTCGCTGCCGCTCGGCCTCCTGCTGCACCATCCTCGCCAGCGCCTGCTCCAGTGCGGCACGCGAGTCGCGTGCGCCTTCCTGGGCCGCGCGCGACGACACCGCCAATTGCGCCAATTCAACATCAATGGCCCGCCGCCGCGCCTGCGCCGACTCGAGCTTGCCCTGCTGCCCCTGTAGCTGACCAGCCAGCTCCGACACGCTGCGATGTGCGAGGTACAGGCTGCGCTGCGCGTCCTCGCGCAGTTGCTCGGCTTGCAAAAGTTGCGAGCGCAGATTCGCCAGCTCGGCGTTGATTTCAGCCTCGCGCTGGGCGAGGAGCTCAATCTCCTGGCGCAAAGCAACGATTTCGCGCTCGCGAGTCAACGCGCCTTGCTGCGCTTCGCCCGAGCGGATCAGACGCAGCCAACCTGGCCCCACCCATTCGCCGCTACGGACTATGCCGGGGCGCAGTGAATCGGCAGCGAGATTGGCGCGTGCGCTGTCAATGGATTCGAGTGCGTCGATCTCGGCCAACAACCGGCGCACCGCACTTGGACCTTGCACATGCGCCGCCAACGAGTGTGCCGGCACGACCAGCGAATCATCATTTGCCGCCGCGACCAAAGCCAAGCGTCCGCCGCGCAACGCCGCTGCCGCGTCCAACCAGTCCTGCGGGGCATCGACCGTGACTGCTTCGAGCAAGGCGCCGAGCACGGTCTCAACGGCCACCTCCCAGCCCGCCTCAACGACCAGCACTTCGCCTAGACGCGGTGAACGTTGCAAGCCCTGTTGCCGTAACCATTCGACGCCTGCACCTTTCTCCTGGCCCAAGGCAGCGTGCTGCAAGGCTTCCAAGGATCCCAGGCGACCGCGCGCCACCTGCACCGATTTTCGGCACTCGGCCAGATCGGATTGGCGGCCGCGCTGTTGCTCCAACACGCCGGTGACGGCGGTTTTGCAGGCGTCGAGTGCATCGCTAAGACCATCCAAGGCCGCACGGCCTTTGCCGTGTTCGGCGGTCGTGTCTGCCAAGGCCGCTGCCAGCGCATCGACATCGAGTCCCGCGCGTTCGGCATTCAGATTGGCTTGCCGGCGATCGGCATCGAGCGATTGTTTTTCCAGCAGTTCAATTCGCGCGCGACCGACATCCGCCGCGCGCCCCGACTCAGCATGCGCACGTGTATGGGTATCCCATTCGGTTTGCCAGTCCACCAGCGTTGCCTCGGCCTTGCGCAAGGCCTCGACGCGGCCGATCTCGTCGCCGTGCAGACTTTGCAGCACCGGCTCGGCTTGCTCCAAAGCGGCAGCCAGCTCGTCGGCTTGCGTCTGATCCGCACGCATATGGCCTTCGAGTTCAGCCAATCCATTGCTGGTTTCATCACGCGCACGCTGCAGGCGTTGCGACAGCTCTCGCTGGTGCTGGATCTGCTGCTCAAGGCGCGCGATCTCACCGCCTACACGGTAGCTCTCGGCCTGGGTGGTGTTAAGCGTGGCCTGCGCCTCGGTTTGCTGCGCACGACAGAGCTCGATCTGTGCCTCAGCCGCGCGCTGGTCGGCGATGCAGGATTGCAGCTGGCTCTCACCCGCACTCAATGTTTCGCGCTGGCCAGCAAGCGTGGTTTCGATGGCGCGGTATTCCAGCGCCTTCAGCTGCGCATCCTTCTCGCGCTGATTGGCCTTGAGTTGCTGATACTGCTCGGCCTGTCTTGCCTGCCGCTTGAGATGCTCGAGCTGCTTGCTGACCTCATCGCGAACGTCGTTCAAGCGATCCAGGTTCTCGCGGGTGTGTTTGATCCGCGACTCGGTCTCTTTGCGACGTTCCTTGTATTTCGAAATGCCAGCGGCTTCTTCCAGAAACACGCGCAGGTCTTCTGGCTTGGCCTCGATGATCTGACTGATCATCCCCTGTTCAATGATCGAGTAGCTGCGCGGGCCGAGTCCGGTGCCGAGAAACAGATCGGTGATGTCGCGGCGGCGACAGCGCGTGCTATTCAGGTAATAGGCCGAGGTGCCATCTCGGGCAACCAGACGCTTGACCGATATCTCGCTGAAGCGGGCGAACTCACCGACGACCACGCCGTCGCTGTTGTCAAAAATCAGCTCGACCGTAGCTTGCCCCACGGGTTTACGCGTCGCCGAGCCGGAGAATATGACGTCGGTCAGATGATCGCCGCGCAAGCGCGACGCCGAGCTCTCGCCCATGACCCAGCGCACCGCGTCGATGATGTTGGACTTGCCGCAGCCATTCGGACCCACCACGGCGGTCATGTTGGTGGGCAGCTGCAAGGTCGTTGGATCGACGAACGACTTGAAGCCGGCCAACTTGATCGAGGTTAAACGCATCGAACTATTTTGCCTTCGGCGCGGAAGCGCCGACTGCAAGCTTGGCCTTGGCGCGCAGGCTGGCGATGTAATCCTTGATCGCGCGCTCGCTCAGTTGTTTGCGCGCCGCTTCTTTCACCGTCTCGAAATCAGGCGGCGCGAATGGGCGAGACTCCGCACGACGCAGCACGTGCCAGCCGAAACTGGTCTGGATGGGTGCCGGCGCGACCATGCCATCGGGCAGTTGCGCGGCTATTTCGGAGAGTTCCTTCGGCAAACGGGTGGGAATCGCCCAGTCCAGCGACTTGGCTTGCCGCGCAACACCGCCGTATTCGCTCATCAAAGCGGCAAAGTCGGTGCCCTCGGCAACGGCGCGTTCCGCCACGGCGCGCGCGGTGGCTTCGTCCTCGAACAGGATGTGCTCAAGCCGCCATTCGGTCGTCCCGGCGCGAGTTGCTTCTTGCTGGTAGTACTCCAGCACCTTGGCATCGCTGACATCGAGTTTGGATTGATAATCAGACAACGCGCGACTGGCTAGGTATTGCACCCGCAACAAGGCCACATCGGCGCGGGCCTCATCGCCGTTGGCTAGACCATTGGCCAGCGCGGCTTGTGCCAACAGCATGGATTCGATCAAGCCGTCTTGCGCGGTTTGCCGCTGCGCAGGATCCGCAGGATCGAGACCACGCCCACGTGCATAGGTCGCCAGGAGGGGTTCGCTGATCACTTCGTCGTTGACACTGGCCAACAACGCCCCCTCGGGAGGCGCGAGCAGAGCCTTCGCCATCGGATTAGCGCCGTCATCGGACGACGAACAGCCAGCGAGTGCGAACAGTGCCGCGATCACGCTCAACCGCAGGGTCGGCATGCATAGAAATACGATTACTTGCCTCATTGCGCGATCTCCTTGGCGCCAGGGTCAGTCGGCGCAAGCGCCTTGATCGAGAGCGCGTGTATGTCGGTATTCATCAACTCGCCCAGCGCCGCGTAAACATGCCGATGTCGCGCCAACATCGGCAGACCGGCAAACACCCCACTCACAATGGTCAGGGCGAAATGACCGCGCCCGTCGCGCGCACCGGCGTGACCGACATGCTTGTGGCTTTCGTCGAGCAACTCAAGCCGCGACGGCGCGAGGCTTGCCATCAGCGACGAGCGAATCTTCGCCATGCGGTCAGCCGACGATTCGCTGGGCAAAACCAGGTTCATGGCAGCACCTTGCGAAATGGCATGACTTCAATCGATTGATACACACCGGCTTCGATGTAAGGATCCGCATTTGCCCACAAGCGGGCGTCATCGACGCTCTCGAATTCGGCAACGATCAGGCTGCCCTGAAAGCCTGCCGGCCCCGGATCTTCCGCATCAATCGCGGGCAGCGGGCCGGCCAACAGCAAGCGGCCCGCATCGCGCAACCCATGCAGACGGGCCAAATGCGCGGCGCGGCTGGCGAGGCGACCCGGCAAGGCGTCGGCGGCATCACGGCCAATAATTACGTACCACATACTGGAATGGGTATTCGTTAAGCTCGGGGCCGGGCATGATAAGCGCCCTGCCCTGCCCCCGCCATGCGCTTTGCGTCCGCCGCGTGCCGAGCATTGTCCTGGCAGACGGCTAATTGCCGCCGTCGCGCGCCGCAAGCACATCCATGACCGAACGAATTCGCATCCATCCCGTGCATCCTGCACCGCGTCCTTTGAAACAGGCGGCCGACCGCTTGGCGGCGGGCGCATTGGCGGTGCTGCCATCGGATGCGGGCTATCTATTGGCATGGATGCTGGATGCACGCGATGCCGAAGACACCGCCGTGCGCTTGCGACGGCTGGACAACCGCCATCCTTTCACCGTACTCTGCCGCGGATTGAGCGAAGTGGGAACGCTCGCGCGACTCGACGATCAGGCGTTTCGGCTGATCAAGACGCTGGTTCCCGGACCCCGGACATTTATTTTGCCGCCGGGTGCCGGATTACCAAAACGTCTCAAACTAGCCAAACGCCGAACGATCGGCTGCCGCATACCGGATCACCCTGTCACCCGAGCGCTGCTGGACACGTTAGGAGCCCCGCTCCTTTCGACCAGTCTTACGCTGCCGGGCGACGCGTTCGACAACCATGATGCAGAGGCCGTTGCCGAACGGATCCTGCGCGACGTTGGGCTGATGCTCGACGCTGAAGATTGCCCGCCTGGGCCGACGACCATCGTCGATCTCACCGGGGATGTACCACTGATCGTTCGTCAGGGGTGGCAAACGCTGGAACTGAGCTGAGCGCTCGGACAGCGCACCGCCGAAGCCCTACACGCGAGTTCCCCGCTTCGCCCTTGCGCAAAGCGGCCATTGGCTCAATCGCGAGCCGTCAATTTGAATAGCGTTGAACTGCCTGTCATTGAAAGCGAATCACCACGCATGACTGCGGAGCCGAACATCGGCACCGAGCCTGTCACCCTCGCCCCCCAGCAGCAGGAAATGCCGCTGGCGATCGTGCGCGGCCAGCCGGTCCTGCAGATTCCAACAGACCTGTACATCCCGCCGGATGCGCTGGCCGTGATTCTGGATGCGTTTGAAGGCCCACTGGATCTGTTGCTGTATCTGATTCGCCGTCAGAACCTCGACATCCTCGATATTCCGGTTGCCGAGATCACACGCCAGTACATGGATTACATCGCCACCCTGGGCGCACTGCGCTTCGAGTTGGCGGCGGAATACCTGCTGATGGCGGCGATTCTGGCGGAAATCAAATCGCGGCTGCTATTGCCAAGACCACCCGCTGCCGACCCCGGTGAGGCTGATCCGCGCGCCGAGCTGGTGCGTCGTCTACAGGAATACGAACGCTTCAAGCTCGCCGCCGAAGGCATCGACCAGTTGCCGCGGATTGACCGCGAGACTGTTATCGGTACCGCGTTCGTGCCTGATCGCGGCAGTGTGCGCGTGCCACCGCCGGTGGAGTTGCGCGAAATGCTGTTGGCGCTGCGCGATGTGCTGAAGCGCGCCGACCTGTTCACCCATCACGCCATCCGGCGCGACGCCTTGAGTGTGAGACAGCGCATGGGGGAGATCCTGCAGCGTCTGGGCAATGGCGAGTTTCATCCGTTTCTTGGCCTTTTCGTGGCCGAGGAAGGGCGCTTGGGTGTGGTGGTGTCGTTTCTGGCGATTCTCGAACTGGCCAAAGAAAGCTTGCTGGAAATCGTCCAAGAGGATGCTTCGGCCGCCATCTACGTCAAATCGTTGGCGACGTTGGATGCCACAGATTCGGCAGTGGGAGCGACCATCCAATGAATGAAAGCAGCGAGGAAGCGACGCCTTCGACGGTTCCGGCCGTCGATGGCGCGCTGGTTCAGCGCGTGATTGAAGCGGCTTTGTTTGCTGCGGGACAGCCACTGTCGCTGAACCATCTACGCGACCTGTTTGCCGACGAGCAAACCCTGCCAGCCGCCGCCATCGAACGCGCCCTGCACACGTTGGCGCAAGAATCTTCCAGCCGCGGTGTGGAACTGGTCGAGGTCGCCTCTGGATTCCGTTTTCAGGTGCGCGCGGAAGTTCATCCTTGGGTGTCAAAGCTCTGGGCCGAGCGGCAGACCCGCTACACGCGATCACTGCTGGAAACGCTGGCGTTGATTGCCTATCGACAGCCAATTACCCGCGGCGAGATCGAGCAGATTCGCGGCGTGGCGGTGAATACCAACACGATTCGAACGCTCGAAGAACGCGAGTGGATCCGCGTGGTTGGTCATCGCGACGTGCCCGGAAAGCCAGCGCTGTACGGCACCACGCGCGGTTTTCTCGACTATTTCAATCTGCGCGGGCTCGACCAGCTGCCGCCGCTGGGCGAGTTGCACGAATTGCCCGAGCTTGAGCCCGAGCTAAGTTTCGATTCACAACCTGCGGCAGCGCTGTCTGCGCCTGCCGAGTTTTTCAGCGTCGACGCCGTCGATGCCTTACCCCAGCGTGTCGCAGAACCGACACCGGAGCAATCTGTATGAGTGACAACCCTCGCACCCTGCTTTCCCTCAATCGCGAAGCCGCGCCTCGGCTGGAGGAGCGTCTGCACAAGGTGCTGGCGCAGGCCGGGCTGGGTTCACGGCGGGCGTTGGAAGAGCGCATCACTAACGGCCAGGTCAAGGTCAACGGTGCCATCGCCGAGCTTGGAAGCAGCGTCAAGAGCGGCGACCGCATCGAGTTGGATGGCCGCAGCTTCATCGCCAGCGCACAGAGTGAGCCGGCTCGGATGATTGTTTATCACAAGCCCGAGGGTGAGCTGACGACCCGCGAGGATCCAGAGGGCCGACCGACCGTGTTCGACCGCCTGCCGCCGATCAAGGGCGCACGCTGGATTGCCGTCGGTCGACTCGACATCAACACCACCGGTCTGTTGCTGTTGACCACCGATGGCGATCTTGCCAATGCGCTGATGCATCCCTCGTCAGAAGTGAGTCGCGAATACGTCTGTCGCATACACGGCGAAGTGCCCGATGCCAGTGTGCAGTTATTGCGCACCGGTGTTGCACTGGAAGATGGCAATGCCCACTTCGACGAAATTGAAAGCATCGGTGCCAGCGACAGCCACGCATGGTTTCGCGTGGTACTGCGCGAAGGCCGCAACCGCGAGGTACGGCGCATGTGGGAAGCGGTCGGCCTGCAAGTCAGTCGCTTGAAGCGCGTCCGCTACGGCAGCGTCGAATTGCCGCGGCTGCTGCGCCGCGGCCACCACGAAGAACTTCCGGCGGAGCAGGTCAGCGCGTTGCGGGACTTGATGGGTCTCGGCGCCTTGCCGGCGGCGCTCACCTTGCAGTCGGTGGTTCACCAACGGCGCGCCAAGGCTGCCGAATATCGGCCAGGGCCGCGCGAGCAAAAGGCTTGGACGGGAGCCGACAGCAACGCGGACGCCCGCGAATTGCGCCCCTTCGACAATCTGCGTGAAGACCGCCCGAGCCGTCCCGGCCCACGCGGCAAGAAGCCCTTTGCGGGCAAGCCGCGCGGCCCCAAATCCGACAGCTATGGCAATACGCTGACCGCACCTGCCGGACAACCACGCGGCAAGGGCGGACCCGGTCGGCGCGGCGCGCCAGGTGGCGCGCGGCCCGGATTTGAAAACCCTTCCGAATTCCGTTCGTGGTACGTCCCGGACGGCGTCAGCACGACCAGCCCAACGGCGCGTCCACGGCCCGACAAACCCGCCGGCCCTCGCCCCGGTGGACCGCGTCCGGGCGGCCGACCGCCGGCCCATCCCGGTGCCGGCAGATCAGACCCTGCACGCGGCAACAATGGCAACCCTTATGGCAATGGCCCCTACGGCAACAGCCCGTCGGCAAGGCCGGCCAGCGCACCGGGCGCACGTCCGGGCGGCTTCAAACCGCGCGGCCCGAATCCGGGTGGCGATGCACCGGGTGGTGGCAGACCCAGTGGCAGGCCCGGCGGCGGCCGACCCGGTGGTGGCGGTCGACCCGGTGGCGGCAGGCCAGGTGGTCCGGGGCGTGGTGGCCCACCGAATGGGAATCGCGGGTAGCGGCCTGCCATACCTGGGTCGGCCGGGTTGTAAATCCGTCTGCGCGGTCCCAAAGCCAAAATTAGGCATGCCGCCGATTCTTGGTCCATAGCGCTGCTATGAGCCTGCACATCGTTGGAAATGTGTCCTCACGCACAATCAACTATCGCTAGGACCACCCGCGTCCGAGAGGCTGCTAGCGCGTAAACGGCCAGACCATCGGAACCACGATCATGGCGACGATGACAATCATCGCGGTCAGCGGCCCACCCACCTTGACGAAGTCATTGAAGCGATAGTTGCCGACGCCGTACACCAGCACGTTGGCCTGGTGGCCAATCGGTGTAATGAAGGCGGTGGATGCGGCGATGGCCACTGCCATCACAAAGGCATGCGGATCGATGCCCATGTTCTGCGCGAGCTGGATCGCAATCGGCGCGACCAACACGACGCAGGCGGCGTTCGACATCACTTGGGTTAAACCTACCGTCACCAGAATGACGGCGAGCATGGCGATGCGAGGATTGCTGCCGCCAGTGAGGGTTTGCAACACATTGGCGATCATTTGCGCGGCACCGGTATGCGAATTGTCCATCGCAATGCCCAGCGGCATCAGCGCCGCGATCATGAAGATCACTCGCCAATCGACCTGCGCATACATATCGCGCACTGGCAGGCAGCCGCTCAACACCATCAACAATACGCCCGCCAAAGCCGCCACCGAAATATGCAACACGCCGGTCGCGGCGGTCAGCACGGTCAAGGCCATAATGGCAACCGCGAGCCAGCGGCGAGAGTGGTCGCGGGTCGCACTGGCCAGCCGGTTAACCACCAGAAAGTCGGGGCTATGGCCGAGCTCGCCTAGCGCCTCGACCGTGCCGCGGACCAGCAGCACATCGCCGGTTTCCAGCCGTAGCTGGTTGATGCGCTCGTCCTCTTGACGGCCATTGCGGCGCAAACCGAGCACGCTGACGCCATAGCGTGCGGCGAAGTCGGCGTCGCCAATAGTGCTGCCCAGTGAGCGCGAACCGGGCGAAAGGGCGACCTCACCGATCAGACCATCATTTGCTTCAGTGACCGAACCTTGCGAGCGCGCGGCACCTTCAGGATCGACCAGTTCCAGCAGGCCGCGACCTTGACTTTGCAGCAGCAGGGAGGGATCGCCCTCCACCTGCACATGGTCACCGACCGCGAGCACAGCCTCCGGCCATGGCACAAAGGAATAGCCAGCATCGCCTTCATCGCGACCGTGGCGGCCAAAGCGCAACCACGGCAGGTCGGCTGCACTTTCCTTGCGCTGCGACTGATAGGCACGGTGGATACGAAGGATGCGCAGGCCGTGGGTTTCTTTCAGGCGCACTTGATCAACGCGTCGCCCGGCCAGCGCTGAGCCAGCGGGGATGACCGTCTCAGCGACGTAATGGCGCAGCGACCTAGTGTCGTCTTGCGCCGCCACTTCTCGCACCGGCACCAAACGCAGTCCCAGCAAGGCGAAATACACCAAGCCGGTGGCGAACACCGCTAACCCGGTCGGCGCAAAATCGAACATCGCGAACGGCGTGTAGCCAGCGGCGCTCAGCGCCTCCGAAGCAAGCAGGTTCGGCGGCGTACCCACAAGAGTGGTCAGGCCGCCCAACAACGAACTGAAGGAAAGTGGGATAAGCAGCTTGGTCACTGGCACGCCGCTGCGCGCGGAGATTGCGAACACGCTGGGCAACAGGATCGTCACCGCCGCGATGTTGTTCATGAAGCTCGACATCAGCCCGCAGATCAGCATCAGAGTCATGCACAGGCTGACCTGCCCACGCAGGCCGCGTGCCAGTACCCAGCGCGCAATCTCGTCCGCCACCCCGGCACGCACCAAACCGCCAGAGAGGATGAACATGCAGACCACGGTGATCACGGCCGGGCTGGCGAATCCGCTAAATCCTTCCTGCACGGTCAGCATGCCGGTCAGCAACATGGCCAGCAACAAGGCGATGGCGACTAAATCTGCGCGAAAGCGCTCCGACGCAAACAGCGCCAGCGCGGTCACCAATAGGCCCAACAGCAGAAACTTTTCCATTGACCCAGAGGCATTCAGCGCACGGTCAGCGCGCCGGCATCCTAGCAGCCTGTCGAGCTTTGGATTACCGGGCTGAAAATCCGTGTACGCGGTCCATTTTTTGCCGATTCTTGGCCGACAGAAGCGCCATCGGTCCCCAAACCGTCCAAAAACTGTCCGCGCGCAGCAAAACTTTCGTCTCGCCCGGCAAAGGCCGCCGGGCTGCAAATCAGTCTGCGCGTTCCCCGAGCTTCACTAGGTGATACCACCCATTCCTGCCCCAAAGCGCCTCTGCGGGCCGGCGAATAGTCTAAGTCTGTCCCCACGCAGGCGACTGTCGCCCACCCCATTTGACCCGAACAGACTGATCGCAGTGCTCGCAGCGCGGACAGTGGAGTCCGAGCGAAGCGAAAGCCGGGGCGAAGCCCTCGGAGCGGAGCAAGCCGTGTGATCAAGGCACACCATCGCCAGCCAGCTGGCGAAAAACCATTCCTACCCGGGTTCCGCAATCTGCCGCACCGCCGACGCCCGAAACCCATTGCGCCCGGCATGTTTAGCCTCGTACAAGGCCTCGTCGGCGGCGGCGAACAATCGGCTTGGGGCCAGCCGTGGGTTGGGGATGGTGGTGCCGCAGCCGACACTGACGGAAACCCGTCCCAGTGGCGCATCAGGATGTGGAATGGCCAGCGCTTGGATGGCTTCCACGACCTGTGCAGCGATGCGCTGTGCGCCATCGCTGTCTGTTTCAGGAAGAATGATGGCGAACTCTTCACCGCCAAACCGGGCCACCAGATCAGCCGGTCGCCGCAGCATTCCGGCCAAGGCGGCAGCCACGCGCTGCAGGCAGCCATCGCCCTCCAGATGGCCAAGGGAATCGTTGTAACGCTTGAAATAATCGAGATCGATCAAAACCAGCGACAGGGTCAGTCCGTTGCGGCCGCCGCGACGCCATTCGCGCGCCAACACCTGGTCGAAGCTGCGCCGATTGGCAAGCTGGGTAAGTTGATCGATGCCGGCCAGTCGGCCCAACTCGCGATTGGCCAACTCCAGTCGATCCAGCAGCTGCGCGCGCTCGATCGCGCGCCGGATTCGGTGCCGCAGCACGTCCCAGTGGACAGGCTTGGTGACAAAATCCTCGGCACCTGCAGCAAATGCTTGATCGATCGAGGCGCGGTCGTCCAAGCCCGTGATCATCAAAATCGGCACGCGCTCGCCGCCGGGTCGCTCGCGCAACCGCTTGCAACATTCAAAGCCATCCATGTCAGGCATGAGCCCATCCATCAGCACCAGATCCGGTCGCTGAAGGTCGAATTGCTCAATCGCCTGTTGTCCGGATTCGGCTTCGATGATGTCGTAGCCTTCGCGCAGCAAGACTTGCCGAACTTGCATGCGCATGAAGCGCTCGTCGTCGACCACCAGCAACCGGATATTCCGCTTGTCAGACATCTAGAACTCGGGCCACGCGTGAAATGCACGCGTCTTGTTGAGGGCGGCCTGAGGGGAAAGTCATCCACTATGGTAAGCGTTGGCGGGTCACGGGTCAGCCAGGGCCATCGGCATCAAACCGCGCCAACGCGCGTCGCCATGCGATCGCGGGGCCCCACATGCCGAGCCGGCGCAATTTGCCTGGCATCGCCGGCAGGTCCAGGCGCTGCACCAACACGAACATCACCCACGCAATCAAGATCGCCCGCAGCGCCACCCAAATCAGCGACTCGCGCGACTGCCCTGCCCATGCCAGTGCGGCGATGATCAACAGCAAAGGCACCCAGAACGTAGGCCGCAGCATGTCGCGGAACGCATGCAGCAGTGCTTCGCCCCAGCGTCGTCGCCTAGGTGCCGACATCGGCACAAACCAGCCCGGCAAACCTTTACCCATACTCGCCTGCAATGGCCGCCGCCAAGCCAGCGCTGTGCCGGTCGAAACCACGCAGCCATGCAGGGCCAGCCAAGTGGCGATCACTACCCAGAGCCTCGGTGTTGGCAAGCCCAGCAAGGTGGTGGCTTCCTGGTTGACCGTCTGCAAGGCGGTCGTCAGGGCATCGCCAAACAACAACCACTGGGTAAGCAGGCCCTGTGATCCCGCCCAGGTTCCCATCAGGAATCCGCCGATCATGACGCCAAACAGATTCCAGCCAAACAATCGTAATGCACGCGCGTACAGCCAGCCCTGCATGACGATGGCGAGCATTGGACGCAAACGCTGGCCGGCAGGCGATAGTGATTTGATCGCCGCCGAAAGCACAGCCACCCACGCAACGCGCGAACGATCCACCATGGGTTGCGCGGCGCGGGTCAGCACAGCCGCTTGCGTGGTTGCCATTCCCAATCCGCCAAGCGGCACCTTGGCCCCGTGCACCACCGAGCCTGCCCCTACTTCAATCGCCCCAGCCAGTGCGCCAAACCAACCAACGCGCTCAAAATCGCGGCGAGCGACCAAGACTTCGCGCAACTGCTGCATCGCATCCGGCTGAGTGGCGTCAATCGCCACATCGAAACGCTGACCGATCAGTTGCGACACCTTATCCAAGCGGCCGGAATTGACCACGATCAGAACCGCTGCCGGCTGGCATGCCAGCAAGCGTTGCAGGCGTTCGTGATGTCCTCCGCCTGCAAGCTCGATATTGCCAATTTCGTCGACAACCAACAGATCGATGGGCCGTGGATCCGCAATTTCTGACTGCAGCCACGCATCGATCACCTGTGCCGAGCCATCGGCTTCGCGATACGGAGGTTGCCGAGTCTCATCACGAAGCAGATAGGCAATCGGCGTCGCAGCGACGGCGATGCGCTGCCAGCCGTAGGCTGACCCAGCGCGATTGTCAAGTCGTTCGCCCTGGGCGGGTTGCAGCCAACCGACCACACGCAGCTCAGCAGAAATTTCATCGACGAAGCGCGCCGCCAAGCTCGACTTGCCGCACCCCGTCTCGCCGTGGATGGCGATCAACAGGGGTCCGCCGTGATCGTTAGCGCTCTTGCTTGCTGCGGTCATTTCCAAAGCACTCTGCGAACCCACGGCTCAGCGGGCGCTGCATTGTCAGGCATGTGGCGACGCATCGTCGAATGCGAGTTCGGGCTGACTTCGGCAGTGCAAGCGCTCACTCAAGCGGTCAAAAAACCGCTGTGCATGAGTCCATCCAACAATTGGTCCGCCCAAGCCTCCTGCTGGGAGGGATCGGCAACCACGTCCTGGCGCACCTCAAACATCACATGCTGGCGCTCGGCAGTGATTCCGAGGTGCTCCAGCGTGTAGCCCATCGCGGTGAGGCCGTCGTATGGCAGATTGTCGCCAATCGGCACCCCCGTTTCCGCGAGGCGAGACAGCAATTTGGCGTGCCACGGTTGACGCCGCTTCCAGACCACTCCGGCGTGCCAAGGTCTGACGTCTGTTTTCAGCACTGGCGTGAACGTGTGCACGGCGATCAAACGCAGCTTGATGCCGGCCTGCTCTGTCTCCTGCACGTAGCTGGCGATTGCGGCGTGATACGGCCGATGGTAGCGGTTGATGCGCGCTTGCCGCTCGTTGGCTGTTAGACCTGCATTTGCTGGTACCCGAACACCGTCGCTTTCGACAACGATCAAATCAGCCGCGTCCTCGGCTCGATTGAGGTCAACCAGCAGGCGCGACCAGACACCGAAATACGCGGGGCATTGCAGCCGCCTCGCCAGTGATCGGGCGATGCCTTCGGCGCCGGGATCCCAAGCGATGTGACGCGCAAGCTCGTCTGCGCTCAGCCCCAGCCCGTCGAGTTCAGCCGGAACGCGGTTGCTGGCGTGGTCGCACAGGATCAACCGGTCGCGCCGCAGACCGGCTTCAAAGCGCCATGGCTGTGGCTCAACCTGTTCGCTACTCATGCTGGTGCCAGACCCTTATCGGGGATAGGCTGGAACGCTACCAAATAGGCAGCCAGTCTGAAAATCCCAGGCATTCAATGGGCGGCAACCTTGGTCTCGACGCCCGCGTCGTGTTCGCGACCCCGATCCTGCTCAACTCGATTGCGGCCGCCAGCCTTGGCCAGATAGAGAGCACGATCTGCGCGCCTAAGCAGGTCATCGAGGGAGCGGTCGGTGGCGGTCAATTGAGCCAATCCCAGCGAGACAGTAATTTGAAACCGCGACTGCGCGATCACAAAAGGCTGCGACTCCACCGCGCGTCGAATACGCTCGCCGGCCGCCAAGCCGGCTTCGCCATCGATGCCATCGAACACCACCACAAACTCTTCGCCGCCCTGTCGACCGCAGAGGTCAGTGTCACGACAGGCCTCTTCAATTCGCGCAGCCACGTGCTTGATCGCCTCATCGCCGACTTCATGGCCAAAACGATCATTGACACCCTTGAAATGGTCGATATCAATCACCGCCACCGTCAACTCGCGCGCCGATTGGCGAGCCGTCTGCACGCGTCGCTCACCTGCATTGGCCATGGTCCGACGATTAGCCATTCCGGTCAGATGATCCGTGGAAGCGGCATGCTCCCACTGTCTGCGGATTCGCTCCGAACACAATTGCAAAAACGCGGTGGTACCCACCACTGGCAAGATCGCGGCAATTACGGGTGCGATCAAGTTGATCCAACCGCCATTGCCAAGCAGTGCGCGGATCTCACCGGGCAGGCCGAACACCAACCCGGAAATTGCGATAGCCAGCACCACCGCAATAAACACGCCCATCAGCACGCGCCGGCTGTTGGCAGAATCTCGCGCACGCTCGGAAGCCAGGGTCGCAATGCAGCCAAGCACAATCACAGACCAGCATGCAGCCGCCAGCAAGATGCGCCCGGTTCGACTGGGATCGATGGCCGACAGCCACACCATTCCGAGGCTGCCCAACAGGAAGGGCAAACCGATCGCGACCACGTCGGCAAAGCCGTAGAACTGGCGCAGCGCGCGCCAATACGCGGTGAGCCCGAGCAGGAGCATGGCGTGCGCCAGCGGCAACACCCACTCGGTGGGCAGCGAGCGCTGCACAGCCAACAACACGCAGCCGCCAGCCTGCAGTAGGGTTCCCACGCGCCAACTGAAAGCACTGGGCTGCAATGATTGCGGCAAGTCGCGATGCATCAAGCCGAGCACCGCGCCGTTGAGCATGATCATCACGGCAGAAAGAAAGAACGCGGTCAGGGCATCCATCGGGAGGTAGCTGGAAGTAGGATCAAGTCGGCAGGCGCGCAGCAGGCCGGCGGGTGGCAAGCAGGCCCTGCCACGCAATTCTCGATAGTTTCAGCCGCTCAAGGCCTGTTTACCGATACAGATTCCGGCTCACCGCTATCCTAGCCCGCATATTTCATGAATCTCACACGCCCTCGCTTGTCTCTTGACCGCGCACGGGATTTCCCTCAGTCGGTCGTATGGCCCGATACGACGCTCCTTCGGAAAATCCCTTGTGCGAACAATATCCTGCGCGATCATCGCGCGCGAATTCATGAAATATGCGGGCTAGTCGTCCGTTTCATCAAAACAGTGCCATGAAACGGACTACTAGCGGTGCCACCAGAGCTGCGCCATGCTACGCATTCGAGTGGTTGACGGTCGCTGCTGGCAGATGAACGGTGCACGTGGAGGGAATGGGCGGCACGCCGAGCCCGCAGCTTGCGAAATGCGGCCGTGGTCGCGGCAACAGACGGATGCCGCGATGGGCTGCGGGAAGATCAACTTGGACGTGCAACATCGCCGCCATAGACCTGGCCTCGATCCTCTTTGTCGTCAGCACCCACGCCCGCAAGCACAGACCGAATGAACGGAGCCTTGGCGTCCGTGTATGCCGCTTTGTCGTTCGCGAACGCAGCCGCCAATCGCAGTGTCAGCTCGACATACTGGCTAGCCAACCCGGCGTCTGCCCGCAACGCATCTCTGAAAAGCAGATGCTGCTGCCAGAGCGGCGAGCGATGTACGACGGCATGCAGGTGCACGCGCAATTCGCCTGAAGCAGATTTGACGAAGTATCGACGCATGGGCAGCTCGCGTTCGTACTTGGAGACGTATGCATAGCCCAGCGCGGCGAGGATCTGAATCCTGGATTCGATCTCGGAAAGATGCTTGGCACCCAGCAGGACATTGAGCACCGGCTTGGCCACGAGGCCGCGCACAGCAGTGCTGCCGATGTGCTCGACCTTCACGAGTTGGGGCGCAAATGCGAGCAAAAGCTCAGCGCGCACGCGCGCGAATGCGGCTTGCCAAGCGTCTGTGTAAGCGCTGAGGACGACGGCTGCCATCAAGGGTAGCCAATCGAAAACAGCGGCTCGCGGATAGCGCGATAGGTCCGGTCGCGCTGAAAGGGCCCGCGAAAGACCTGCATTCGGTCTCGATCAATCTGTCGCACCGCATCACGCTGGAGCTGCTTACCGAGGATAGCTGCATCGTGCCAGTGAATGTGGGCGACCACGATGCGGTCCATGGCTGATTGCTGTGCCGACAGCGTAGCGGCAACTTGCGTGGTCAGCCAGGCCCCAACCAGATACAAACCGGCCAAGCGAATCACGTTGCGGCGTTTGAATTCGGCGATGGAATTTACCGCTTTTCCGCGACGCGCTTCGCCGAGCAAGCCTGCCCGGCTTCTTCTCAGTTCCTGCGCGTCATTCGCACTCGAAATCAGCCGTGCCCAGCGGCTTGCATTGGGGTGGGAATCCCTCCGCCTGCCAGTAGGCCAGCAGTCCGCCATCGATCACGCTGGCCTTGAAGGCCGCTGATTGCCGATAGTCGGCGAAGATCGGCAGCCATATCACGGCGATACTCACGCGTTCTTCATGGTCCCCCAGAGCGATCTGCAGCGAGGGGATGTCGGTGGCGGCGCTGCCGGTTTCCTGCAACGCCGCCAGGCGGCTGCGCAGCAGTGCATAGTCGCCCTTCGGCTTGCCCAGCGCGTCATAGAGTTCATCGAAGGCGTAGAAGCCGCGCAGTGACTGCATTGCATTGGCGTTGAAATAGAAGGCCTCTCGCTGGTCGAGTGCCTGAGCCAACAGCAGGCTGACGGAGTCGCTCAACGTTGCACCCTTCGCCGCGGCGGCGACTAACTCCGCGCTGGCATCAACGCGCCGGCCCTGCAGGAACAGCACTATCGCCAGATTTATTCGGCAGGGCGCGTAGATGGGCTCGATCTCGCGGCAGCGGCGCCAATCGGCTTCTGCCGCCTCAAAGCGCCCGGCCCAGGCGAACTGACGGCCGCGCCAGTTGCGCAGATCGAGATTGTTCGGATCGCGTTCCAACGCCTTGGTATAGCGCTGCAGGCCCTCGGCAAAGGACTGTGTGCTGGCTGTCGAACCACGCTCCAAAGTTCGCACGAAGGTGATGACTCCCAGCGCCAAGCCGTGCCCAGGATCGAGCGCAAGCGCCTGCTCCCCAAGCGTACGGGCGGTTTCGCGGGCCTGCTCCGAGGTGCCGCCCAGCGGCTGCGGCCTGTGGGTGCTGAGCTGGAACACCGAGGCCCGCATCGCCAGTGCATCGACGAATGTGGGATCAAGCTCCACCGCCTGCCCCAGCAGATCAGCCATCTGCTGGAAATTTTCGCGCCGGTAGTAGCTGGGGCGGGCCTTGAGATAAAGCGCATAGGCATCAAGGTTGCCGGTACGCTGCGGCACGCTGTCGACCGCGCCAACCTGCACGCCGAGGTTGCTGTCAATGGCGGCGACGATGGCCTTGGCGATTTCGTCCTGGATGTCGAACAGGTTCTCGGTAGTGATCGTGCGATCAAAGGTCTCCGACCACAGGTGGGCATCGCGGCTGGCGTCGATCAACTGCGCGGTGATGCGAATGCGATCGCCCGCCCGGCGCACGCTGCCCTCCAGCACATGACGCACCTTCAGCGCGCCAGCAATCGCGGGAATGCCCATGCTTTGCTGCGAGCGGAACTGGAACGAGGACGTGCGCGAGGCCACGCTCAAGCCCTTCACCGACACCAGCACGTTGAGGATTTCGTCGCTGATGCCGTCGGCGAAATAGGCCTGATCGCCTACGGGCGACAAATCGGCAAAAGGCAGCACGGCGATTGATTGTGCGGGAGCGCCGGAAAGCATGTCCGTGCTGAGCGCGCCAGCAGCGGGAGCGGTGTCGGGTGCTGGCGCGGGCGCTCCTGTTGCAGGTGCTGTCGCAGCGGCAACCGGCGCCTGTGCAGGACGCGGCCAGAACCGATCCGCCGCCACCACCGCCACCACCGCGACGAGGCCCACCAGCAGCAGCACATCCATGCGCCGCGCGGTTTGCGGGGCAATGGATTCGCTCCTAGTCACTTCGCTGTCGCGCTTCAGGCCTTCAGGCGTCAGCTCAAATACCCAAGAAACGATGAGCGCCGGGATAAAGCCAATCGCCAGCACAATCACCACGCTGCGCGCCACCCAATCGGGCGCGCCAAACATCGGAAACACCGTGCCCGCCACTTGCGTGACCAGCCACGCGCCCACCAGATACAGCCCGGCCATGCGGATGACGTTGCGGCGCTGCAGTTCTTTGAGCAGGTTCATGAGGTCTCTACCGCAGCGGACTCGATATCGGTTTGTGCAAAGTCGTTGCCCTTGAACAACAGCGGCAGGCCGCGAACCTTGGCGAGTGCGTAGCTGAACAGATCGCCATAGTTGAGCGCAGCCGGGTGACCGCTGCCTTTGCCAAAGGCGACGAAGGCCGAATAGGCGGCGAGCGCTTCCGCCTCTGTCGGTGCGACCATCTCGAAAGGCGGCAGCCGCAGCATGTCGTCCAACAGCACCACTGCGCGCTGCCCGCGTCGACCGTGCACAACCAGGCGCGTCTCGACCACGGTGGGCGTACTGATCAAGGCGCGCTCGTGCCGCTGCACAATGGCGAGGAATTCTTCGCGCTCGGGCTCGGCAAACACAATGGCAATCAGTGCCGAGGTATCGACCACAATCATGTCGCTAGGCCGCTCTCATCCCAGTGCAGTGGCTGTCTCTTATACACATCTGACGCTGCCGACGAATAGA